>Ga0247842_10000268_pt1 | contig 115058 bp, 80 predicted proteins | sample LaCruzMarch2015__3_FD_192411 | JGI IMG/M metagenome (GOLD analysis project Ga0247842, IMG submission 192411) | Freshwater microbial communities from meromictic Lake La Cruz, Castile-La Mancha, Spain - LaCruzMarch2015_19m | ecosystem: Environmental > Aquatic > Freshwater > Lake | place: Spain... | reverse complement strand
AGGCATTGGGTTCAGTATTTGTTGTTTTGTCACTTCAAATATACTGATTTTCAGATACTTCTGAAAGACCCTTTGCCTTTTTTTATGCCTAAGATTTTAAATTTTTACTACTTGCGAAACTTGAATACAATACCATTGGCAGTCAAGTTTGCATACTCTAATACCGGTGCAGCGACAGAAGTGCTTGCCAAGCTAAGTGCCGTCGAAATGGCCACAGGATTCACCAGTGCTACCTTCCCCGTTCTCAGAAGGGCATCGGGATTGCCAGCGCCACCTCCAACACCGGGTCATTCGGGCTATGTGGCACCAACTGGCACTGCATATATCTTTATTTATGGAACGCTGGGAGCCATTCCTGTCAATTCGGCAGCTGGAATCTATATCGGAGATATTAATGTACATGTTTCATACGCAAAGAATTAAGTAAGGATGACTCCAAAACATTCCATCGTTCATTGCAAATCGATTCATTCAATCTCAGATGGTGTTCTTGGCTGGGTGAAAGTTGCGAGCTATGTATTGTTTTTTGTTTTGTTGCCATGCACTGTCAATGCCCAATTTATTAAAATCGACATTGATATTCCAGCTAAAACAGGTGTTTCAGATGTAGAGGCATCGGAACAAAACTGGCAATCGGATGTAAGCCAAACCCAAGCAGCACTGGACGGAACGTTTGCGTTGACCATCTCTAGCGCTGAGAATCTACAAGTTCTTGCCACCTTAAAGCATTCTGATTATTTAATTAATGCATCAGGCTCCGGTGTCAAGTTAACTGCTGTTCTTGCCTTTCGTAATGATGGTAAGAACAAACCTCCGAAGGCAAACGCAAGTGACCGAGCAGAATTTCCAATGAGCAACAGTGGTTTGCTAATTGATAATATGAAGGATTCGCCTGAGGTTTTAAATGCCTATTTGATGGTTTATACGACAATTGAAAGACCAAAGTTAAGTGGGACAGCCTATATTGGAGATATACATTTAACAATAGAATACAATTAGCCATATCCGAAAACTTAAGAAAAAGCTGATTGAATGCAGGTTTCGACCTAGTTCTTAGACATTGTTTTTAAACACTAATTCTTTTTTGTATCCTTTAATACTGACTTTTGTATCTCTTCTGTTAAGACTTTTATGATGTTTAGTACGAAATACTGTCCTATCTTTGCAATGTCAAAAGGAAACAACCCGAAATAAAAAAAAAATTAATACATTTGTAGCATTATTCAAAGCTACTAAACTATACAATAACAACTTAACTAAAATTTAAACTAAAACAATTTTTTAAAAATGAAAACAACAATTAAATTTTTCGCTGCTCTTGCTATTTCTATGAGTTTTGTCACAATCGCTAGTGCTCAAAGCAACACTGCTACTGCCAACATTTCTGGAAAGGCAAAAGTTATACAAGCAATGAGCGTTACAAACAAAGTGGACCTTGATTTCGGTTGGATATCTCAGGGATCAGCCAAAACGATTGGATTAAGCAATAATGTAACAGGCACTCCACTTAATGGCACACAAACCACCGGCTATTTCTTGGTGTCAGCAGCTCCTGCTACTAGTGTTGACTTGACTTTCACTTCACCAGCCACTTTGTCTGATGGCGCATCACACACTCTTCCAATTGGTACCTATACTTATGGATATGCCAATACCACTTCATTTGTTGGTGCCTCCAACCTTGCAAGCGGTGGTGATGTTACTATGCCAACTAATACCGTTGAAACTGTTAATGGAATTTATGTGTTTGTTGGAGCAACAGTAACACCATCTTCTACTCAGGCAATTGGTGATTATACTGGCAACATCACCCTGGTAGCAACATACAATTGATTTATCCTAACATAAAAAAAGGGCGGCAGTTTGCCGCCTTTTTTTTTCAACTCTAATAATAATTTGTATATTTGACTTTTAGTTAAATAAATCACTCCGATTTGATGAATCGGTCAATCTAAACCTCAATTTATACTTCCATGAGAAAGTTAAAGAACATGTTGGCTCTGCTGAGTGTCATTCTCGTCTCTGGCCAACTGAAAGCACAGATTTCCATCGCTCCCTCTTTCGTTTTTGTGGATGAAAACAGTGGAGTCGGAAATGTTTTTGTTAGCAACAACAGCGATAAGGCGTACGAAGTAAGTGTAAACTTTGCATTCGGATATCCAGGAAGTGACAACGAGGGTAATTTGATCATGAATTACAACGACTCTACAGCGTTTTCCCAATATGCACTTGACCCGATCATCCGTGCTTTCCCAAGAAGTTTCATCCTGAAGAGTCGTGAACAGCGTACCGTTCGTCTTCAAGTTATTCCAAAACAAAGACGAATTGATGGTTTTTATTTCACACGTATGAAAGTCATGGCCAAACCCCAGACGGCAGATGTAACAGAACCACAGACAGAAGGGATAGGCACCAAAATCAACTTTAACTTTGAACAAATCACTGCCGTTTTCTACCACAAAGGCAAAGTGACCACCGGTGTCGTTGTTAAAGACATCAATGTTCTGCAAAAAGAAGGTACGCTTCAACTGCTTCCCCATTTGGTACGCACTGGCAATGCTCCGTTCTTAGGAAGTATATTGGCTAAACTGAAAGATGCCGATGGGAAAGTTGTAGCAGAAGCTCAAAGCACCACCACGGTTTATTTCGATGAAACGCGTCGATTGGATATGAAGTTGGACAAAGTAACACCAGGCACCTATACCTTGGAAATGAATTTTGAGACGCACCGCAACGACATGATGATTAGCGATCTGGTACAAGCGCCCAAAGTTGTTCAGGAAAAGAAAATTGAAATCAAGTAAGCTTTTCACCTTAGAACTTTTCAAACAGATATGACAATGCCATCATTTACATGCTTTGGACGAATTCCAAAGGTGGTGAGTATTGTCATTGCCTTACTTCTACTTTCCATTCATCCTACGAAGGCACAACAGGAAGAGGTTCTGTTGTCATTTCATCATTCTGCTGTAGGCAATGTCTATGTTAATAGCATTTATAATTCAGAAACCAATAGCATCTACCTTCCTGTCATTGAACTTTTCAGCCTTCTGGAAATCAATTATCTGCCAGATATCAAGAGCTTCACCATCCGCGGAAATTTCATAACGCCCAACAACCCATACGTCATCAACCTTTCGGCCATGCAATTGCTGCTAGGAAAAACACCCTACCCGCTGACACCAGAAGATTTTCGAATTGGCGAATTGGATTTTTTCCTTTCTCCTAAAGTGTTCGAGGAGGTCTTTGGATTGAATTTTACAGTAAATATCGACCAATTGGTTCTCGGATTGGAAACCACACAAACCTTGCCTGTTCAGGAGCGAAAGTCTCGCGAATTGGCCAGGCAACGTATGGAAGGTACCGAAATGGATAAAATGGATTTTCCCATGGGTTATAACCGTAAACGATCGATCTACAGCGGCACCATGATTGACTACTCCCTCAATGCGGATTATTCTGCCAATACACAGAATCTTGGATACACGTTTACTGGTGGTATGGAAGTGTTGGGAGGTGATTTGCAGGGAACAGTATATGGATCAAACTCATCCAACGGTTTTAATTCTTTGGCTGCCAATGGTTTGCGATGGCGTTATGCCATTCGTGACAACGATTTCATTTCCGGCATTATGGCTGGTCAAACCAGCACGACAGGGCTACAACCATTTAATATTAAGGGGATCGCACTGACCAACGACCCTATTGAACCTCGACAAATGTACGAGACCACGGTCGTGGATGGTACTACGGAACCCGAATCCGAAGTCGAATTATATGTCAATGAACGCCTTACCGAGTTTAAACGTGCCGATGAACTTGGTTATTACCGTTTCAATGTACCCATCTCATACGGAACCACCCGAATCAGCTTACGCATTTATACGCGATCTGGTCAAATCATTGTTTCCGACAAACAAATGCAGGTTCCTTTTACCTTTTTACCCAAGGGTATTGTTTCGTACAATGTTCAGGCAGGACAGACAGAAAGCTATGGCACCGATTCGTTGGGTCAACAATGGATTGCACATGGAAACGTGGCCATGGGTTTGACACACTGGTTGACGGGGTCGGTCGGTACGCAATTTCTAGGGAATTCATTCAGTCCTCAGAACCTGTTGTATTATGGTAGCCTTTCGGCTAGGGTAGCCAAACAATATCTTTTAAACCTGGATGCGGCACCGAATAATTTCTATCGGCTGACCGGAAGTGTCATTTATGCCAACAATCTGAGTATGAACTTCATTTATACCAGATTTGATGGTGAAAGTCTATTCAACTCTTATAAAGCGACCGACAACCTAATTGCCAATTTGTATTTACCCATCCGGTTTCGTGGGTTCAGTTCCGGGTTACGGATTGGTGGGGAGCATTACATTCTCCCGAACAGCAGCCAAACTACGTATCGCACCGACTTCAGCGTTCGTATCGGCAAAGCCGACTTTAGGTTCAATTACCGCGACAATCTCTTGACATCCAACAACGTCAACAATTTCGGTCAAGGGCTTCTTACTGGAGCAGTCACCTATACCCTTGCACGCACACCAGGCATACCGGTTTACGTTCGTGGCATGTATTTAAGAGCTCAAAGTTTGTATAACGTACGTGACAAACAGTTTCTTGAAACAGCACTTGATCTTTCACGCACTCTTTTTAAAACTGGACGCATCGATGCAAGTGTTGTTTACAACCACCAAACCAGTTCTGTGAATACACGGTTTGGATTAACACTCGACTTAAATTCGTTCCGAAGTGTCACTTCTGCTTACACCTCCGGTAAAAAATTCTCAGCAAGGCAGTCATTGACCGGAAGTCTTGGTTGGGACATTCCAAATGAGCAAATTATTCCCAGCAACCGCCAACAAGTGGGACGTGCCGGAGCAGCTGTGCTTTTATTTGTGGACAACAACAACGACGGACATTACAACATAGGTGACCAACTACTACCTTATAAAGGTGTGAAGCTTGACCGCACCACCAACATGCAAATGGGGCGCGACAGCATACTACGCCTCACACAATTACAGAGTTACTACAAATACAACCTGAGCGTCAACCGCAACGCCATTCCCGACCCAACGCTGGTGCCCATCAAAGACAATTTCTCCTTTATTGCTGACCCGAATCAATTCAAGCAGATTGAGATACCTTTCTACAGAGGTGGCATCGCAGAAGGGGCTGTATTTGTAGAACGTGATGGCAAAGTTACTGGTCAGGGTGGTTTGAGGCTGGTGCTGAAGGCTGTTGATAAGGAGTTTCAAACGGTGGTCCGCACCATGAGCGACGGGAATTTCTACGTCATGGATTTGGCACCTGGCAAATACACCATGGAGATCGATTCCATTCAGCTTGGTTTCTTGAATGTAAAATGCGAACCCGAAAAAGTGGAATTTGAAATCAAAGCACTAGCCGAAGGCGATTATGTGGAGGGTCTGACAATCACCCTGATGCCAATTGATAAAAAGGAATAGGCAGGAGCTGGCTCTGAAATTCTGTCTTTGGCATACCCTTGAATTTTTTTTGATTTTTGAAAGTTAATGTACTATCCCAATTTTAAACCCCTCGAAATCGAGGGGTTTAAAATTGGGATGAACAGTTGTATTGATCGCTTATGATTTTATTTTCGTTATCAATTCCCGTTTTATCGTTTCCCATGCTTTCTCAATATTAAACAAAACTCCAGGCTTTAATACGATTTGAATATCGTTTGTAAATTCAATATCGGTCATTTTATCCTCCATATTTGATAGAAATTGTTTTTGAGTGGGGGGCTTTTCGACAGAATAAGCCATGTATGTCTGATAACAATGTATAAGCTTTTTAGCATCCACATCCTGATGAATCAACGCCCAATATTAATCGAATAAATCTCGACCTTTTCGACGTTGGTATAAGGCACGCAATTTTGTTCCCAACAATTCTTCTAACTCGTAACCAGTTAAATTACATGTTCCAGAAAACCACGAATTTTCAACACTGTAAGGTATTTGCTTTAATCCCAACACATTGAAATGTTCACGCGTATTGATTTCAATTTTTAAACGCATCTTTATGAGCGGTTGTAAATACAGCTTATGCAATGCCGTTCCTCCTCTGAATGCCAACGATTTCTTCAGTAAATCATCAGAGAACAGTTCAACCAACGCTCTTGCTATCACCAAGTCCTGCTCCACCTGTGCATCGTTTGGCCAAGGAGCTTGCAATTTCCATTCTTCTATGTATCGTTGAGGTATCATAAATCACTATCAATCTGCATATTTACAATTACTTTCCACCTATAATCGATTAGTCCTTTTTTCTCTTTTTGGGAGGAAAGTGGAACCGAGTAGTATTTTCGCTCCAACATGACCTTCCACAATGCTATCGCTAGTTTTTCTTTCAAAAGCACTACATCTAAAACGTAACCCAAGCGTTGAATGGCTGTTGTATTAGCGTATTGCTTCGCTATTTTGACTAGGGCTGGTAGTTTAATATTTTGCACGAGTTCTTGCAAAATAGTCACTACCCGATTTATTCCAAAGGTATCGGCATACGCACAAAGATCCAAAGCTGTTAATTCTGGCGAAGAAATTGACATATAGCCGGATTGAGTCTTCTGTTGGATGATGCCTTCGCCTATCCATTCCTTTTTTCCAAGAAAATCAAGTTTGAGTTTTTTTGAATTTACACTTCTCGGAGCAGGGCTTTCGACCAGTACAAAATACTCCATCGGTTGTTGATGGGCAGCGCCCCATATTGCTGCAGCAGATAGTAAAGCCAAATAATAGCGCTTGTTTAGCGACTTCATCAAATCATCCAGGAACAAATAAGGCGGCAACATTCCTTGGCTTGAGTATTCTGGAGGTATAATTGCATAAAAGCCCTTGCGAATTTGTGCAATTTCATTTTTTGCCTTTAGTCTTCCAAGGCTTTGATTGAGGGATATACTTGACACAATGAACTGTTCCCTCAACTCCACTAACGTGAAAGTGTAACAACCTTTCGAACGTACAGATGTCAGATATTTGCTCAAATAATTTCGACCGTAGTAAATTGAATCATCCATAGTTTCAAATTGCTATTTAATACGATATATACTATATATTGCAAATATAAACTATTTCTATTAACCTGCAAATAGTTTGTCACGTTAACATTTGTCCATGCATCATAAAAGTAACGATAAGCCTTTTAATCATGGCTTTAAGCGAATTCCTTTTTCAGCCAAATAGACACCGCTAACTATGAGGCAAGCACCAATCATTGCTGTAAAAGTGATGTGTTCGTGAAAATCAGATTCGCAGTAATCAGCGTAATGACTGGGCAGAAGTAAATATAGGTGGTTACGCGGACGATGCCTAAGCGGCGGGTTGCCATGTTCCAGAAGATGTAACCGAGCATGGAGGCGATCAGGCCCAAATGAAGTTCAATACTATATATTGCTTTATTGTATCTTTTATATTACTTTTACACAATGTTTAAATAGTTCACAATGTTAGCGCAAAAAGTGCAAATAAAGGCAATCAGACTTCACACGAAACTGTTGAAATCGCTTTCGATGGATTCTGGTTCTAAGTTTGGAAAGCTACATTCTAGAATTGGCATGCTTTTAAAAATATTCATTAAAATTTGGGGATAGTTGTCTAAAAAGGTAACTTTGCCTGGTAATTGAAGAAATTATGCGGATGACCTTTGTTTACGGATCAGATTTTTGGGACTTCTATTATGCTCAAAGACCTGAAGTTCAGGACAAAATTGATTGGGTAATTGGTTTAGTCAGAACGTTGAGAATGGTTCCCGTTAAATTTTTCAAACACTTAGAAGGGACAGAAGGACTTTTTGAAATCAGAATAAAACTTGGAAGCGACATTTTTCGAATTCTATGCTTCTTTGACGAAGGGAATTTGATAATCCTGTTGAATGGTTTTCAGAAAAAGACTGACAAAACTCCGAAAAAAGAAATTGAAAAAGCTGAACGTTTAAAAAAGAAATTTTATGAAGAAAAATCAAATGGATAATCTTGTTTCTTGGGACGATCACATCGACAAGAAATATGGAAAAGTAGGCACTTCGACAAGAGAAAAATACGAAGAGGATTTTGAGAATTTCAAAATAGGTTCACTTATACAAGAAGCCAGAAAACAGCAACACCTCACACAGGAAGAACTTGCTCTAAAATGTGGAACAACAAAAAATTACATTTCCAGAATTGAAAACAATGCCAGTGACATTAGGCTTTCGACACTAAAAAGAATTATTCGTGAAGGACTTGGCGGAAACCTTAGAATGAGTTTGGAACTATAGTAAAAGTCATTTGTTATCGAAATGCGAAATCACCAATTTCGCAAAGTGCCAATTGTTGTAATGAAAATAACGTGTTTACATTCCTAAAAATGCGTTCAATATTGACTTCTCAGTTTCAAACCAAACCCTTTTTCCGCCAAATAAACACCACCCACAATGAGGCAGGCACCGATCATGGCGGGGAACGTGATGCGTTCTTGCAGAATCAGATTTGCAGTAATCAGGGTAATGACGGGGCTGAAATAGATGTAGGTGGTCACGCGAACGATGCCTAGACGGCGGGTGGCCAGGTTCCAGAAGATGTAACCGAGCATGGAGGCGATGAGGCCTAAAAAAAGCAAATTCAGTAGGACATCCGGTCGAAGTAGCAAACGCAAGGAAGGGTGAGCGGGTTGAGTCAGCAGAAAAGGCAAAATGGTGAGGATTCCATAGAAAAACACCTTGCGAGTGACGAACATGGTGTTGTAGCGACTAATCAACCCTTTGGATATCAGGCTGTAGAACGCCCAGGAAAGGGCAGCCATCAGTGCCAGGAAATCGCCGATCGGATTGATTTTCAGGATGAAACCACCGCTGTAAATAACCAATGCTACCCCAGAAAAAGCGATGACGGAACCGTACACCAGCTTGAACTTCAGTTTCTCGTTCCGATGAGTCAGGAAATAGAGGATGGCCGTGAAAAGTGGTGCGGTGCAGACTAAAAGCGAGACATTGGAAGCCAACGAATAGCCGAGGGCGGTGTTTTCGGCCATGAAATAAAGGGAACCACCAGCCATGCCGGAAAGGAGGAACAGGAATTCGTCTTTGAGGTTGCGGGCAAAAAGTTGTTTGTAGGTGAAGAACCACAGAAAAACGTAAGCGATGGCAAAGCGAAGGAACATGATTTCAGCGGGGGTTAAGCCACTCTCAATGAGAACCTTGGTTGAAATGAAGGTGGTGCCCCAAACCGAAACGGTGAGGAGGGCAAGCAGGTGATAGCCGATATTTTTGGATGCAAGTGCGGGCATGGCGTAAAATTAGCGATAAAATGTGGATTCGAAACACTGAAGAATTGCGATTAACTATGGACTCGAAACACTGATGTAGCATTTGGGGGACAAATTGGTTGGTACGACCGAACTTCTTGAAATCCTTCTTGAACTTTTTGTACTTTTGCGTGTCCAACTTTCCGAAAAGGGAATAGGACGTGCGCAATTTCGGTTGGATACGGTTCGCAACTTTTAAACATCAAATAAAGCATTTATGAAATTTCGATCACTCGCTTTAGTACTGCCTTTCTTCCTAGGATTTGAAGCCCTGGCCAGCAACGAACCGTCCATGTATAAAACCGATGTCGTTGTGGATGGTCGGAATACGGAATGGAAATCGCCGCTGCCCAGGTACAATAAGACTACCGGTATCAATTTTGAGGTGGCTAACGACGAGCGAAGCATCTATTTGATCGTTCGGGTAGCCGACAGCATCTCGCAGCGCCAGATCATGCAAAACGGATTGGAAGTTTGGATCAATAAGGACGGGAAGAAAAAGAATACGACGGGCATCACCTACCCGATGGCGCAGGACAAACCCAGAGCAGGTGCCAGACCAGGCATCCATCGGATGAAGACTCCTGATGGTTTTTATATGAACATCAATGAACTGATTTTGAAAGGGTTCCTGTTGGAAAATGGCAGGCAGCCTGTGAAGGATTGTCCGGTCAAGGTGGCCATCAAAAAAGATTCCTCCGACTGCATCGTGTATGAACTGGCTATTCCATTCAACACCTTTTTCAAGGAGAAGCTTGAACAGGAAGACCTTGGTCACAAATTCTATATTGGATTTGTGGTGAAGGGGGTGACAATTGATGAAACCACACCTGTACCTATGGCGGTAATGAGAGGCATGGGCGGTGATTATCATGGTGATGGTCACAGAATGGGTGGTTCCAATATGGCGAGCATGATGGCTTTGATGGGCGATATGGACAAGATCTACTGGCAGAAAATTGAATTTTCCTTGAAATAACTTGGAAAAAGCAGGTTTTGGATAAAAATGAATACCTTTGCCGAGGTTTTCATTTATAAATACAGCACCCACCCCCTATGACCCAGGAACTTGATTCCAAGGATATTAACGATCAACCGTCCATTCCTTCACAAACCAACGATAAAGATAAAGCCGCCAAACTGGGAACCGACCCCATTGGCAAATTGTTGCTGCACTATTCACTACCTGCCATTTTGGGCATGACCGTTTCCTCGCTTTATAGTGTGATCGACCGCATTTTCATTGGCAACGGGGTTGGTCCGTACGCCATTTCCGGCTTGGCGCTCACCATGCCCATGATGAACCTGATGATGGCCTTCGGTGCTATGATTGGTGCCGGCGCATCGGCCATGATTTCCATCCGTCTGGGGCAGAAACGCATGGAAGATGCCACCAATATTCTTGGTAACACCTTGATCATGAACTTCATCATCGGGTTCCTGCTGATGGTTTTTGGCTTGTATTTCCTGGATGACATCCTGATGGCGTTCGGCGCGAGTGCAAAAACACTGCCCTACGCTAGGGATTTCATGCAGATTGTGTTGTTGAGCAGCCTTTTCAGCAGTAATTTTTACGGACTAAACAATGTGATGCGTTCCACCGGCTATCCCAAGAAAGCGATGTACAGCAGCATGCTCTCGGTCGGGGTAAATCTCTGCTTGGCGCCCCTATTTATTTTCGTTTTCCACTGGGGAATTCGAGGCGCAGCCTTTGCAACGGCGATCGCACAGTTTTGCGGATTCATTTGGGTGTTCAGCCATTTTCTGAACAAAAAACATTTCATCCATTTCCAAAAGGGTTATTTCAAACTGAAGAAACGCATCATCCGCGATATCCTTTCCATCGGCATGTCGCCTTTTTTGATGAACGTTGGCGCCAGTGTGGTGGCCATGATCATCAACATCAGCCTGCATACGTACGGTGGTGGCGGTGAACAGAGCGATATGGCCATTGGAGCTTATGGCATTGTGATGTCTGTTGCCATTCTGTTCGTGATGGTTTCACTTGGGCTCACCATGGGGATGCAACCCATTGTCGGTTTCAACTACGGGGCCAAGCAGAACCACCGGGCACTCAAAGCGTACAAACTCACGGCCATTGCCGCTACGCTCGTGACGACCACCGGTTTTGCCATCGCCATGTTCATTCCCAGGCAATTGGCATCGCTGTTCACCAGCGATCAGGACTTGATCAACCAGTCTGTGATTGCCCTAAGGACGGTATTGTTGATGTTCCCCTTCGTTGGATTTCAGATTGTGACCACCAGTTTTTTCCAGTCGGTGGGCAAAGCCTGGCTGGCCATCCTGCTGAGTTTATCCAGGCAGTTTTTGTTCCTCATTCCGTTCGTGCTGATTTTCCCGCATTTTTGGGGTTTACACGGCGTTTGGATGGCTTCTCCCGCCGGTGATTTCCTAGCTACTGCCATTACCATCACGCTGATTGCCACGCAATGGAAGAAAATTCTGCCGATGAATGCACCTTTAACGGATAAATAACTTATTTTTGCATTCCAACGTTTTCAAAAATGAGACTGCTTGCCCTGTTGTTTTCCATGTACATTCTACTGCTCACTTCCTTGTCCTGTGCGGAAATGAAGGAAGTTGATCGTACGCAACTAGCACCCGTCTCGCAGAGTTCCACCAACCACGACGACTGCAGCGAATGCTCGCCTTTTTGCACGTGCAATTGCTGTGCAACGCCCATGGTTTGCCAGATGGATCTCGTGATTTTTCAGGTAAGCACCATCGTTCGGAAACAAGAAACCACCTATCCAACGCTTTTTGTCACCCAACGGTCGGGTGATATTTGGCAACCACCCCAATTAAGCTAAATAGGATGTTCTAAAAGAGCACCAATTTCTTCGTTACTGCTTATTCGACAATCCTCACGTACCTTAAGTACGCTCCGGTATGTCTCATAATCAGTGCCTTGACCTTGGCACTCTTTTAAAACATCCTCCTTGGAAATCAACAGGATCTGAATCGATTGAGTTTTCGGTTTTGGATTCACGTTTGTATTTACTTAATTGAAATTTACTATGATCGAGCGTATCATCCATTTTTCGGTAAAAAATAAATTTATCGTCGGGCTGTTTGTGCTGGCATTGATCGGTTGGGGCAGTTATTCGCTGTCGCGTCTGCCCATCGACGCCATTCCCGACATCACCAACAACCAGGTTCAAATCATCGCCTTGGCGCCTTCGCTTGCGGTACAAGAGGTGGAGAGTTTCATCACGGCACCCATCGAAGTTTCGGTGGCCAATATTCCGGACATCATCGAACTTCGATCCATTTCCAGGCTCGGATTGTCGGTAATTACGGTAGTTTTCAAGGACAAGGTCGATGTGTATTGGGCACGGCAGCAGCTTGGAGAACGGCTTCGCGAAGCGGAAGAGGGCATCCCTTCGGGGTTGGCCAAAATCGAACTGGCACCCATTTCGTCGGGGCTGGGTGAAATATTTCAATACCGGCTGGCTGTTCAAAAGGGTTTCGAAAGCAAATTCGACCCGATGGAACTGCGTACGCTGCAGGATTGGGTGGTGCGACGGGAAATGCTGGGCACGCCCGGTGTGGCCGACATCAACAGCTACGGCGGATTCGTCAAGGAATACGAAGTGGCGGTGAATCCGGATCGCCTTCGAAGCATGGGACTGACGCTGGATGACATTTTCACGGCGCTCGAAAAGAACAATGAAAACACCGGAAGTGCGTACATCGATAAAAAACCGAATGCCTATTTTATACGGGGCATCGGCCTAGTGAAAACGCTGGAAGATATTGAAAAAATCGTCGTCAAGAGCAATGCTTCGGGCATGCCGGTGCTCATCAGGGATATTGCTTCCGTTCAGTATGGCAGCAGCACCCGCTACGGCGCTTTCGTGGTCGATACGACCGAAGCTGTAGGAGGCGTGGTGATGATGCTGAAAGGGGCCAATGCACACCGTGTCATCGACGATGTGGAAACCCGCATCGCTTCCATTCAGAAATCCTTGCCAGAAGGCGTGGTCATTGAACCCTTCCTGAACCGTTCCGATTTGGTGGGTCGCGCCATCGGCACCGTTTCCCGCAACTTGCTGGAAGGTGCGCTCATCGTCATTTTCATTCTGGTTTTGATGCTGGGCAATGCACGCGCAGGTTTGATCGTGGCTTCGGTCATTCCGCTGGCCATGCTGTTTGCCGTCTCCATGATGAACCTGTTCGGCGTATCGGGCAACCTGATGAGTCTGGGCGCCATTGACTTCGGATTGATAGTGGATGGTGCGGTCATTATCGTGGAAAGCGTGGTGCACCGAATTTCGCAAAGCAAGACGCACCATCCTGGCGTTGACAGGCTGTCACAGCAGCAAATGGATGAAAGCGTCTTTGAATCGGCCAGACGGATGATGAGTTCGGCCACGTTCGGGCAAGTAATCATCTTGATCGTGTATCTACCCATTCTGGCCTTGGTCGGCATCGAGGGCAAGATGTTTCAGCCGATGGCACAGGTGGTCATGTTCGCCCTGATTGGTGCGGCCATTCTTTCGCTCACCTACGTGCCCATGGCTTCAGCCTTATTCTTGAGCAAAAAGACGGAGCATAAACCGACCATTTCGGACAAAATGATGGCCGGCATTCAAAAAGGCTTTCAGCCCATCATTGATTTTGCCTTGCGGCGGAAGCGGTTGGTGACGATTTCCGCGCTGGTACTTTTTATTGGCAGCTTGCTTATTTTCAGCCGGTTGGGTGGTGAGTTCATTCCGCAACTGGAAGAAGGCGATTTGGCGGCAGGCGTCATGACCTTGCAGGGAGGCTCGCTGAGCAACACCATCGAGCAGGTGGAAAAGGCCAACAAGATCCTTTTAGACAACTTCCCTGAAATAAAACATGCGGTGTGCAAGATCGGCGCCGGAGAAATTCCGACCGACCCAACACCCATGGAAACAGGGGATTACATCATTACGTTGAAAGACAAGGAGGATTGGACTTCGGCAGAAACCCGTGAAGAACTGGTGGCTAAAATGGAGGAAGCCCTGATTCCACTGGCCGGCGTCAAATTCGAGTTTCAGCAGCCCATTGCGATGCGGTTCAATGAATTGACATCAGGTTCTAGACAGGATATTGCGGTCAAGATTTTTGGGGACGACTTGTCGACGCTGGCTACAAATGCTTCCCAGGTAGAACGCATCATCATGGGCGTCAAAGGCGTGGAAGACATCAACGTGGAGAAAGTGACCGGCCTGGATCAAGTGCAGGTGACTTACGACCGCGACCGACTGGCCCAATACGGCCTTTCGGTGGACGACGTGAACCGGGTGCTGCGGGCTGCTTTTGCCGGCAGTCAGGCCGGGGTGGTTTTCGACGAGGAAAAGCGTTTTGGTTTGGTGGTGCGTCTCGATAAGAATTACCGCAAAAACTTGGAAGATGTGAAGGATTTGTCCATCGTGCTGCCCAATGGCGGTCAAATTCCCATCGAAATGGTGGCCGATGTGTCCATCCGTTCGGGCCCGGCACAGGTTTCACGCGAGAATACGAAACGCCGAATCACGGTGGGTTTCAACGTGAGAAACCGGGATGTGCAGAGTGTCATTGCGGAAGTGACCAAAAAAATCGATCAGGAAATCCATCTGCCGACGGGTTATTATGTGACCTACGGCGGGCAGTTCCAGAACCTGCAGGCGGCCAAAAACAGGCTGTTGATTGCGGTTCCAGTGGCGTTGATGCTCATTTTTGTCTTGCTCTATTTCACGTTCCATTCCGTGAAGCAGACGCTGTTAATCTACACGGCCGTACCCATGTCGGCCATCGGCGGCATTCTGGCTCTGTGGATGCGGGGCATGGACTTCTCGATTTCTGCCGGAGTAGGCTTTATTGCCTTGTTCGGGGTGGCGGTGCTGAACGGAATCGTGCTGATTGCCGAGTTCAATAGGCTTGAAAAAGAGGGTGTCGCGGACATTGTGGAACGGGTGAAAATGGGCTTGCACACGCGTCTAAGGCCTGTCATCATGACGGCTGCGGTGGCGTCATTGGGCTTCCTGCCCATGGCCTTATCCACTTCGGCAGGTGCGGAAGTGCAAAAACCGTTGGCGACGGTGGTCATTGGCGGATTGATTTCAGCCACGTTGTTGACGTTGATTATTTTGCCTGTTTTTTATGTGATTTTTTCGCAGCGGTCGTTTAGAAGGAAGCGCAAAACATCCAAAATACTGGTGGTACTCTTAGCTTTGCTGTCATGGATGCCCTTCGCCGCAAGCAGTCAAGTTCATGCGCAAGTTCCTGGGATTGCACAGTCGGAACACACCATCCTGCAAGCACAGCAAGGACTAACGTTGCGTTGCGACGAAGCCATCAAAATGGCCTTGGACAGCAACTTGACGGTGCGCTCCTCCAAGGCTTCCATCGATCTGGAACGCGCATTGAAAGGCGCTGCGGTCGATATCGGAAAGACGTCCATCGAAGGCCAGTTAGGTCAATTCAATTCGGCGTCCATGGACAATAGTTTTACGGTTTCGCAGACGTTCGCCTTCCCGACGGTGTACGTGAACCAGCGGAAACTTGCTGACAACAAAATCAAAAGCAGCCAGTGGCAACAAAAGGTTTCCCAACTCGAAACAGCCACGCAGGTGAAGCAGGTTTATTGGCAATTGGCTTATTTGCATGCTTCAAAAAGCCTGTTGAAGGAGCAAGACCAGCTGTACGAAGGCTTCCTCAAAGCGGCTGAATTACGGGCTCAGAGCGGTGAAACAGGTTCGTTGGAGAAGATGACCGCCCGTTCGCAAGCGCTGGAAATCAAGAACCAATTCAGGCAGATTTCCGCCGACATTGCCACTTATAATCGCAAACTTCAGACACTGCTGAATACATCGTTGCCCATTTCCACCGCCGACACTATTTTAAAACAAATACCATGGAAGTTCCTAGCCGCAAGCAGCAACAAGCCACAAGCTGCGGGGAATGCACGCCTAGAATTCAAGCCTTCGGCAGATGCCATCGCTCAACATCCCTCGTTGGGCTTGGCCCAACAGGAAGTGGAAGTTTCGCGGACCGAAAAGAAGCTGCAACGCAGCCGAATGCTGCCCGACCTGAGCATCGGTTATTTCAACCAGACCATCGACGGAACAGCATCGTTCCCCAGCGGCTATCGGTTCAGCGGCATTCAGGCTGGCATTGCATTGCCCCTTTGGGCAGCACCCAATTTGGCCAGAATCAAGGCTGCCGGCATCAACGAAACCATCGTGCGGAACAACTCCGAAAATTTCAGCAAATCGCTTTCGAGCAAATTCGATGAGTTGCAGCAGGAATATACGACTTTAAGAAGCAGCGTGGAATATTATGAAAATCAGGCAGTTCCAGAAGCCCTGATGATCGTGGAACAATCCACGCTAAACTACAAGGCCGGAAGCCTCGGTTACCTGGACTATGTTTTGAGCCTGGGCAGAGCCACCGACATTCGTCAAAACTACCTCGAAGCCTTGAACGGCTTGAATCAAACCATCATTCAACTTCAATACCTCACGGGGCAACTCTATTAAATGATGAACGCATCCCGCACACAAACAAACCATGATTTCGCGAGTTACAATGAATACTTTACCCTCAAAATAAACGATAAAACGATGAAATACTTCAGCCTATTCCTTTTACTAACACTCCTTTCCTGCTCCAACGGTAAAAAAGCCGAAATCGCAGTTCCCACGGAAGTGATTCCCGAAAACATTGTGGAAATGCGTGCCGACCAAATCAAACTGGCAAACATTCAAACCGGCGACCTGGAGCTCCGTTCCATGAGCGGAACCCTGAAAGTGAACGGTGTGGTGGCGGTGGCGCCCAATAGCATGGCGACGGTTTCGGCCCCCATGGGCGGTTACATCAAAAGCACCAATCTGATGCCGGGCAAACCGGTACGCAAAGGGCAAGTGTTGGCCGTCATAGAAAACCCAGCATTCATCGACCTGCAGCAAAATTACCTCGAAGCCAAAAGTAAGTATGAATTTGCTGAAGCCGACTTCAAACGCCAGTCGGATTTGTATAAAAACGATGCCACCTCCCAAAAAACGATGCAACAAGTCACCAGCGATTACAACATCCTGAAAGCTCAGTTACGTGGCATGGAGCAGAAACTCCGCCTCATCGGCATTCAAGCAAGCAGTTTGACCGCCGACAACATCACCAGCACGGCCTCCATCGTTTCCCCTATTTCAGGGTTTCTGAAAGCCGTCAACGTGAGCATCGGAAAATCCGTTTCGCCTACCGACGTGCTGTTTGAACTGGTCAACAGCGACCAACTCTTCTTGGAACTGACTTTGTACGAAAAAGACGCCAACAAAGTGGCCATCGGCCAGCACCTGCATTTTCTCATCAACGACGAAACCGAAGAGCACGATGCAACCATCTATCAAACAGCCAAATCCATCAACACCGACAAAAACTACAAAGTCTATGCCACGGTAAACGGCAGCTGCAAAAGCCTACTGCCCGGCACCTACGTGAATGCCATCATCGAGGTTTCCGACCAGAAAACTACGGCCCTGCCCTCCGAAGCCATCGTCAGTTTCGAAGACAAAAACTTCATCTTCGTGTATGAAAAAGAGAAGATGGAAGACGGCAAACCCTTTACGGAATACCGAATGGTGGAAGTGCAAAAAGGCGTCACCGAACGAGGCTTCGTGGAAGTTATCTTACCCGCAGGCATGAAAGCCAAGGGCTTGAAAGTGGTGGTCAAGGGCGCGTACAATCTATTGTCGGCCAAGAAAAATGCAGGTGAGATGGCGTGCTAAAAAATATAAAACAACAAAACAGTCGTTGTACGAACTTAGTAGAAAATATTTTCCATTCTTGGGTGCGCCAGCCTGTTTAGTGGAAAATATTTTCCATTTTTCAGCTCTTAGTGGAAATTACTTTCTATATTTGGGGTTTAATACACTTTTAATGGAAAATATTTTACCAATACACCTTCAGGAAATACTATTCAGTTCGCCTGATTCGAAAGTCTCAAAACAACTTTCCAAGTTAAGTGATGAAGGCAAAATAAAAAAGATTGCGCCTCGTATTTATACCTCCAATTTAATCGAACCAGCAGAGGAAATTATTAGGAGAAATCTTTTCATCATTCTTGGGGAACTATACCCGGGAGCGTTACTAAGTCATCGTTCAGCTTTTGAATTCCAGCCCACAAAAGCCGGACAAATCTATTTGACGTACAGCTACACTAAAAAGATAAAACTCCCAGGTGTGACCTTGTGTTTTCTTGAAGGGTGCAAACCTATCGAAGGTGATAATGTCCTTTCTGGAGAATTATATGTTTCTCAAAAATCGAGAGCGTTCTTAGAAAACCTTCAAGCCACAAAAAAAATCGGCTTAACGACAAAGTGCTTAACCTTGCCAGAATTGGAAGATAAACTTGAGCAAATCATCCGGGTAAATGGAGAAGAAGAAATAAATAAAGTGAGAGATAAAGCAAAGGTGATCGCCGAAAAACTGAGCATGAATAAAGAATTTGAGCTGCTCAATAAGATCATAAGTGCCTTGCTATCAACGCACACTTCAAAAATACTATCATCACCCATTGCTATTGCCAGGGCTTTTGGGTTTCCCTACGATGCAATCAGACTAAACTTGTTTAAAACCGTTTTCTTAGAATTACAACAACAGGAATTTAAAAAAAGATTGGAAGCAAACATCACCACAAAATCGTTTCGCAATTTCGCCTTTTTTGAAAGTTATTTTTCAAATTACATTGAAGGTACCGTGTTTGAGATTGAGGAGGCAAAACAGATTATTGAGACAAACAAACCTTTAGCTTCAAGAAATCAAGATAGTCATGATGTATTAGGTACGTATCAGCTCGTTTCCAATAGGCAGGAAATGTTGGTTACTCCACAATCATCCGCGGAATTTTTACAGATACTGTCTTATCGACATCGTATTTTATTAAGTGCAAGAGTGGATAAAAACCCAGGTATTTTCAAAGACAAAAACAACTTTGCAGGGAGCACTTCTTTTGTTGATTTTAATTTGGTAAAAGGAACATTGATTCAGGCATTCGATTTCTATAATGCCTTGGAGCACCCATTTTCAAAAGCAACCTACTTGATGTTTATACTGAGTGAGGTCCATCCTTTTTTAGATGGGAATGGAAGGCTTGCCAGAATTATGATGAATGCTGAATTGGTGAAGGGAGGACAATCAAAAATCATCATTCCAACTGTTTTCAGAGAGGACTATATTGGAACGCTTAAGAAACTCACAAAACAGGGTGACTGCAAACCATACATTCGCATGTTACAAAGAGCACATGAATTTAGTGCCACCATTTATGGAGAGGATATCAACGAAATGCAAAAATTATTGACCCAAAGCAACGCATTTTTGGAACATACGGAAGGGGTGCTCAAAATATTTACTGTTTAACTCACCTTCATCGCATTCAGCATCCCTCCATACACATTGTTCAACGCCGATAGGTTCTCGTTGAGTTTTTTAATCTCTTCGCGGTACCTTTTGGTGTCGGCTGCCGATTCGGCCATGTCATTTAAGTATTCGGCTGCTTCTCTTTTTTGCATCAGATAAACGGTACTCAGTTCGGAAAGGTTTCTGTTGATGGATTTCATGTTCCGTTGATAGGTCATGGCTTCCTCTTCGATGACGGAAAGGGATTTTGAAACACTCTTGTATTTGAACACCGTGTTGGCTGTCACTTTTGAAATGGTATCCTCGTAGGTTCTGGAAAGTTTGGCCAGAGACTCGTCGGCAGAACGAATGGTTTTCATGTATTTGGTGGAGGCAAGGGAAACATTGCCCATGGAATTCATGGTGGAGGCTGCTTCGCCCAACTTTCGCATCCCGTCTCCCAATTTCTGGAGCATTCTAGGCGTGATTTCGGCTTCAGCCAACATTTTATCAAAATTTGAAAGGGCAAATAAACCTTCACCGCCAAGGGCTGCGGGTTGTTGGTTTGCCTGAAAGGAAGTGATGCTTTCAAAATGCATTTGCGGATTTTCAATGACTTCAGCATTGACATGCTCGGGTTCCGATTCCGAATTGAAGGCATAAAAGAAGAAAATGACGGCTTCCGTTATCAACCCTGCCGTTAACATATAATCCGCGCCTGCCCAATGCTCCAATTTGAAAAGTGCGCCAAGCACCACAACGGAAGCACCGAAACCATACAACTTGTCCATTGTTTTCTTAAACGCTTTCGATTGCACCAAAGTCTCCATTCCGTTCATATTCTCGATTTTGAATGTGTTTATAATTTGTTCGGTCTAAAAATACCGACCTGCTGCCATTCAACGTGAAAGGGATACGGAAAAATCGTTGTAGGGGAATTGGAAGGGCATGAAAGGCGTCCCTTACACGCTATTTATAAACAAATAAGCACCAAGATTTTAGAGCGGCAAAAAATTACGTTTTTTCACTTTTACTTAAAGCAACGACGTTGTCAGGTTCATTTTTGAATGACTAAAATTGATAAAGAGTCGGTGAAAAGGCCTGAAATGGGCGGCAAAAAGGCATAAAAACTAGAAGGTGCATCGCTACGCTCGGGTGGATTATTGAAATCGAATCTTATCAGCCAATAATAGAAAGTAATCGTTTGACCATATTTCCAGTTCCTTTGTACGCTTTAAAAAAGGTGCAACATCCTTTTTAACTTTCTCCATGTCGGTAGATACCAGGCGCTCCTTTAAGAGGGCCAAAAATGCTTCTTTACTCACTTCCAAACCATTAAACTCTTTGATCCTGACTTGCAAATGCGCAAAGTTAAGTGGAATATCGTTTCGAACATACCACTCGAAATCATACCAATCACGTCCTTTCACTCGATTCTGCCAATTTCTATACACCAAGGCATGCATTTTCCCAGCGTACAAATTGGGCAACGTAAAACACCGCGTCATGAATGAAAACGGTTGCATCAGGAGTTTCTGTTCCGTATCAAAGTTGAGTGGTGGATTGGTATCGACTTCGATCTTTATCCGTACTTTTTTATCCGACTTGAGCGACAGGTCATACAAATCTGTTTGATCCTTCAAAAAGGCCGATTCTACTTTGCCTATTCCGCTTTTTACTTTTTTGGTGATCTCAACTTCACGACCAAGCATTTTGAATTCAGAAATGATGGATGGAAAGTAATCGGCTATCTGAAAGGGCTCATCTTTGGATACCAGAGAAAAGTCTAAATCCTCCGAAAAACGTGGCAAATTATGAAATATTCGCAAACACGTACCTCCATAGAACGCGGCCCTTTCAAAAAAGCCACCTCGGTATAAGCCGGCTAGCGTGATTTCTTGAATGATTTCGTGGTTGGCGTTCAGCCGATCGGCATTGGATTGAATCTCATAGCGCGACAGCATTTGGTCAAAGATGTTCATTTTTCAATAAGTTTTAGAAGGATTGACAATTCGCGCTTCTTCTTGCCAAATTCAACACATTGCCTGATCAACTCGATATCAAAATGAGCGAGTTCTGCCGTGTCAAATCGAATATCTTCTTCCAGATACTGAAGCATGCTTTTATGGGATTGTATGCGCAATCCTTGCGTGTAGGCAATTAAATCGCAGAGCGCCTTTTCGGGTGAAGCGATCAGAAAAGTTTGCATGCTGCTGACTTGCCGGATGCCGATGGGAAAATAGTCGTCACTGGTTTCAATATAGCTAAAGGTGGCTAGTTCGTTTACAAATTGACGACTCCTTTTGGAGGTCATGGACTTAACTTCAAAAACGTGTTCTGGAATAAGCCCATAATAACTCAATGCGTATTCCATGGACACATAGGATGGACCATACAAATGATTGGCTATGAGTTCTAGAGATAGGGTTTGGCCTGAAACGTCTGGGGAAACGGCATAGAGCCCTCTTTTCAATCGAATCAAGTTTCCGCTTTGTTCCATCAGTGAAATCTTATTCCCTGGGAAACCGTAGTCGGAAAAAACGGATTTAAGGACGGAAGCGTCTATCGGGACGGAGCCAAATTGCGAAAGCCTTTTCATACATGGAGGATCTAATCGCAGCAAATATAACTATTTTTGCATAGTTATCACTATTTTTTTCAATTTAGTGTGCAATTTTAGCTATTTTTTATTCAAACAAGGTTGTCCATGTAGCCAACATGGTTTAATGCAACACCTGGCGGGTGTACGATTTGCGGCGAAGAAACATGTTGTCGAAGCGCAGGAGCAGCACGTAACACGGCAGGAACAGGTCAAAAAACAAGATGGAAAAATAGAAGCACTTATCATTCAGTGCTTTGGATCCACGGTTAAGGACCACCATCTGCACGATGAAGCGGAGCAGGAACAGCACGCCAGCCACAACAAGCAAGGGCACGTTCCCGTTGATCAGGCCAAAAACCAGCAACGTGATGAACAGTCCATAAAACGCATAGCGGGAGAAAATCTCCATGCCAGTGCGGAATTTGGCCAATGGTTTGTAATAGGAGGACGTGTAAATCTGGTTGATTCGGGCTTCTTTCCAATGGGATTTGGCATCTTCGGTGACGATGTTCATCACAGCAGCTGGCGAAACTTCCACCCTGGTGTTGGAACCCTTGGCCACATCCGAAATAAACAAATCGTCTTCGCCTGAAAAAAGATTCAAGTGCGAAGCATAGCCTTTTTGACTGAAAAACAACTCTTTACGATAGGCTAGATTTCTGCCGATACCCATGTAGGGTCTTTTGGAAGCAGCCATTCCCAGATAGCGTAAGCCTTGAAACAGGTTGTCGTAAGCAATGAGGTTCTTAAAAAGGCCCTTGATGGTTTCGTATCGGCTGTAGGATAAAACGACAGCGGTTTTGGAAGTGAATTGTTGCATCATGGAAGCAATCCAATGCGGACCGGAAGGCAGACAGTTTGCTTCAGTAAAAAGCAGAAAGTCGTATTTTGCGGCTTTGATGCCCACGGTCAAGGCCATTTTCTTGGTGCTGATGCTTTGTACGCCAGGGGGAACAAAGGTATGATACAAATGCGGATACTGCAGGGCCAGCTTTTTGAGCAAATCTTCGGTTTCGTCGGAAGAAGCATCGTTGACCACCACCACTTGATACTCGGGATACTCTTGTTCCAGAATGAGAGGCAGTTGCCGAGCCAGAATGGCTTCCTGGTCGCGGGTGGTAATGATGATGGTGACTGGTGGTTGTTCGTCAGCAAGTTTAATTTTACCAGAATTGACCCGTTTAGAGAATCGGGAAACACCGCTAAAAAAGAAAAGATAGAAATACCATTGAATGAGCAGGAACAATCCGAGTGCGGATGTCAGAATCCATTCAGTAACAGACCAAGAGAACCATTCCAAGAATATACTCATACGTTTTAAATCAGGTCGGAAAAATACGCTTTGGGCAACTTCCGCAAATTGTACTGCGAAGCCATGATTTCCCCATACGCTCCGGCTGAACGCAAGGCAATCAGATCCCCGCGCTTCGAACCATTCAGCTCCACTTCCTTGCCGAAGCAGTCGGACGATTCGCAAATGGGACCCACCACGTCGTATTTTTCGACAGGCGCTTCCGAGGTGATGTTTTCAATTTTGTGGTACGCCTGGTAAAGCGCCGGGCGGATGAGCTCGGTGAAACCGGCATCGACCACGGCAAACTTCTTTTTAACGCCTTCCTTTATGTATAAAACCTTGGTAATCAAGTTTCCACACTGACCGGTGATGGAACGGCCCGGTTCGAAATGCAGGGTTTGCCCGTCGCGAAGTTTGAGCATGCTTTTGAAGGTCTTGAAATAACCGGCAAAATCAGAAATCGGATTTCTGGTCGGATAGTGGTAATCAATGCCCAAACCGCCGCCCACGTTGATGTGTTCCAAGGTGATGTTGCGTTTGGCCAATTGGTCCTGAAGCTCGTTCACGCGGCTGCAAAGGCCGGCGAAGTTGTTGAGTTCCAATATCTGGGAACCGATGTGAAAATGGATGCCGATGAGCTTGATGTTTTTGGCTTTCACGGCCACGTCCACCACTTTATCGAAATCACAAAGGGCAATGCCGAACTTGTTTTCTTCCTTGCCGGTGGTGATGTAATGGTGGGTGTCCGCTTGAACGTTCGGATTGATGCGCAGGGCAATGCGAGCCACTTTGCCTTGGGCTTCAGCCAGTTCATTAATGACTTCGAGCTCCGGAATGGACTCCACATTGAAGCAGAAAATATCGTGTTCGAGGCCAAAATTGATTTCCCAATCGGCTTTTCCCACACCTGCAAAAACCACTCTGGTGGCAGGGAAGCCGGCTTCCAGCGCTGCACGGACTTCGCCACCGCTTACGCAGTCGGCACCCAGCCCGTAACTGTTGATGATGTTGAGAATGCGTGGATTGGCATTGGCTTTGAGCGCATAATGCACGTGAAAGTCGTACTTTCCAGCCTCGGAAGTAACATTTTGAAGCGTGCGGTGCAGCACTTCGGTATCGTAATAATAATACGGTGTTTCCAGTTGGGCAAGTTTCGCCACAGGGAACGTTCCTTTTTGATCCATAGGTATTTAGGCGGTCGTCGCGACCTGAATTAGTTGTTGAAAAGGTGATCACTCAATGCCTGCATCGTCCGCTTTTTATCGGCAGATTTCACCAGCAATGAAATGTTGTAATTGCTCCCACCGTAAGAAATCATACGCACAGGGATATCCTTGACCGCTTGCAGCACCAGCGTTTCGAAACCGATGTTTTCCATTTCCAAGTCGCCCACCACGCAGATGATCACCATGTCGGTATCCACGGTGACGGTACCGAATTTCTTCAGCTCATCAATGATTTCCTGCAGGCTTTTGTTCTTGTCGATGGTCAGTGATACGCCGACTTCGGAAGTGGCAACCATATCGATCGGGGTTTGGTAGCTTTCAAATATTTCAAATATTTTACGGAGGAAACCATACGCCAGAAGCATGCGTCCGGATTTGACCTTGATGGCAGTGATGCCGTCTTTGGCCGCCACCGCTTTGATCTTGCACTTTTCGGACTTGTTGGAAATTAAGGTGCCAAAAGCTTTTGGCTGAAGGGTATTGAGCAGACGAACCGGAATGTTAGCCAGTTTGGCAGGCAAGATACAGGTTGGGTGCAAAATCTTCGCACCGAAATACGCCAGCTCGGCAGCTTCTTCGAAATGAAGGTGCGAAACCGGGCTCGTTTTATCGACGATGCGCGGATCGTTGTTGTGCATGCCGTCGATGTCCGTCCAAATCTGGATTTCCTCCGCTTTGATGGCTGCCCCGACAATGGAGGCTGAATAGTCGCTTCCGCCGCGCTGCAAATTGTCGATTTCTCCATACGCATTCAGACAAATAAAACCCTGGGTGATGAAAATATCGGCATCGGGGTAGTTGGCCAGCTGTTTGGACAGGTTTTCCTTGATGTAATCGGTATCGGGTTCGCCGTTCTTGTCCACGCGCATGTATTCGAGGGCTGGAAGTAACACGGCTTTCACGCCTTGCTCCAGCAAATAATTGGTGAACATGTTGGTGGAAAGCAATTCACCCTGGGCCAAAACTACTTTTTCTTCAAAAAGTGTGAATAGGTTGCCAGTGAAACTGCGAATATGGTCGAAGTGTGCGTCGAGGATTTCCTGTGTTTTGGTTTTGTATTCAGGGGTGGAATACAATTCGTCAATCACGCCTTCGTATTTGAGCGCCAGCTTGTTGATGGTTTCGTTGGCCGCATCCGGATTGCGTTTATAGAGGTATTCCGAGATTTCCACCAACGTGTTGGTTGTTCCAGACATAGCCGACAGGACCACGATTTTTTTCTGACCGTCGAGGATGAGATTGGATACTTCTTTCATTCTTTGGGCGGAACCCACGGAAGTACCACCAAACTTCAGCACTTTCATTTTCGTATAGTTTTTTGAGGTTTTAAAAAGCGAAACAAAGTTACGATATTTTATTCAATCAACCGACCGTTGTCGCATTTGAGAACACGACCCGGATAGCTCTGTATGAGGTTGGTATTGTGGGTGCTCATCACCACGGTGGTGCCCGATTCCTGAATGGTGTGCAGGAGTTCCACGATGGATGCTCCAGTTTCGGGATCGAGGTTGCCGGTGGGTTCGTCCGCCAGGATGATGTCCGGCGAATTGAGGAGCGCGCGGGCCATGACGATGCGTTGTTGCTCGCCGCCGGAGAGTTCATGGGGCATCTTCAAGCCTTTTCCACTCATGCCTACGTGGCGAAGCACGTCGCTGATGCGGTCCTGGATTTCGGCTTTGTCTTTCCAGCCGGTAGCCTGAAGGACAAACTGTAGGTTGGCGTCCACGGTTCGGTCACTGAGTAATTGAAAATCCTGGAACACGATGCCGATGCGGCGACGGAGCTCAGGCACATCGTTCAGATGCATGTCGGAGAGGTCGTACTCAAAGATGGTGGCGCTGCCTTCGGTCACCGGCAGGTCGTGGTACAAGGTCTTGAGCAGGCTGCTCTTGCCCGAACCTACCCGTCCGTTGATGTACACGAATTCACCTCGGTGCACTTCGAAGGTTACATTTTCCAGAATATTCTGGTCGTCGTGGCTTACGGTCACATCCACGTATTTGATCAATACATCGTCTTCCATTATTTATGTCTCTTTTTAAGTTCAAGTCCCAAGTCGTCCAGGCGGTAGCCTTTGCTGGTGAGCAGTACGATGAGGTGATACACCAAGTCGGAGGCTTCGTACAAAAAGCCTTCTTCGGTTCCGTTGGTCGCTTCGATAACGGTTTCCACCGCTTCCTCTCCTACTTTTTGGGCCATGCGATTCACGCCACTTTTAAACAAGGAAGTGGTATAGGAACCCTCTGGCATGGTTATATAGCGCTGATCGATAAAGTCTTGCAGGTATTTGAGGAACGCAAAACCGTCGGGTTTGTTGGTGTCGTTGAAACAAGTGTCCCAGCCTTCGTGGCAAACGGGACCCACCGGGTTGGCCTGAATAAGCAGCGTGTCCTTGTCGCAGTCTTCCTTGATGGAAACCACGTTTAGGAAGTTGCCGCTTTCTTCGCCCTTGGTCCATAGGCGGTTTTTGGTCCGGCTGAAAAAGGTGACTTGGCCGGTCTCCACGGTTTTGGCCAGTGCTTCTTCGTTCATGAAGCCCAGCATGAGGACTTTGCTGGATACGGCATCCTGAATGATGGCAGGAATGAGTCCGTTGAGTTTGCTGAAATCTAAATCCATACTTTTATCGTATTACTATACCTTCGTTTTTTAAATACTTTTTCAAATCGGGGATGGTCATCTCCCCGAAATGAAACACGCTGGCGGCCAGTGCTGCATCGGCTTTTCCTAGGGTGAACGCGTCGCGGAAATGCGACATCTCACCGGCCCCGCCCGAAGCAATGATGGGGATGGAAAGGCTTTCGGCCAGCCTGGCCAGTGCTTCGTTGGCGTAACCCGTCTTCACGCCGTCGTGCGACATGCTGGTGAAGAGGATTTCACCGGCGCCGCGTTCTTGGGCCTCGTGCGCCCACTTGAACAGCGTGTATTCTGTCGGAATGCGGCCACCGTTGAGGTAGCACACCCACTCGCCGTTGGCTTCCAATTTGGCGTCGATGGCCACCACGCAGACTTGCGCCCCGAAGTTGCGAGAAATCTCGTCGATGAGCTTGGGGTTGCGGATGGCGGCCGAATTGATGGAAACCTTGTCGGCTCCAGCGTTCAGCATTTTGTCCACGTCTTTGAGCTCGTTGATGCCACCGCCTACCGTGAACGGAATGCTCACTTTGGCAGCTACGCGCTTGACCATGTCGGTGAAAGTCTTGCGGCCTTCGTGCGATGCGGTGATGTCCAGGTAAACCAGTTCGTCAGCTCCCTGACGGCTGTACTCCGCACCGAGCTCGACTGGATCGCCGGCTTGACGGAAGTTTACAAAGTTAATGCCTTTTACGGTTTCTCCGTCTTTGACATCGAGGCAGGGGACAATTCTTTTTGCGAGCATCGTAACTTATTCAAAATCGGTTCGTTTATTCTAAACAGTCGTTTTTCGTGACTCGGCATAGTCGAAGCAAGCTTCGCCTCTGCACTCGCTACTTAAAACGTTCGTTTATTCTTAACAGTCGTTTTTCGTGACTCGGCATAGTCGAAGCAAGCTTCGCCTCTGCACTCGCTACTTAAAACGTTCGTTTATTCTTAACAGTCGTTTTTCGTGACTCGGCATAGTCGAAGCAAGCTTCGCCTCTGCACTCGCTACTTAAAACGTTCGAGGTCTTTCAGTGCGATTCGACCTTCGTAAATGGCTTTTCCAAAAATAACGGCTGGCAAACCGGCTTCGGCAAGCACTTCCAAGTCACTGATGTTGCTCACGCCACCGCTGGCAACCAGGTACATCGTCGGAAAAGCCTGAAGAATTTTTTTATACAGTTCCACCGAGGCTCCCTGCAACATGCCGTCTTTGGCGATGTCGGTGCAGATGACTTTGGTGATGCCTTTCAGCGTATAATTTTCTAAAAAAGGTATCAGTTTTATATCCGTGTTTTCTGTCCACCCTGTCACGGCGATTTTCTCGTCTTTGACGTCGGCACCCAAGATAATTTTCGAAGCCCCAAACTTGGTTATCCAGGATTCAAAAACCTTCGGCGATTTGACAGCGATGCTTCCACCTGTAATCATCTGTGCGCCACATTCGAAAGCAATGCGCAAGTCATCGTCCGTTTTGAGGCCTCCGCCGAAATCGATGAGGAGCTTGGTTTGGGTGGCAATGGTTTCAAGCACCTTATGGTTCACAATGTGATGCGCTTTGGCGCCATCGAGATCAACCAAATGCAGGCGCGTGATGCCATGGCTCTCGAACATCTTGGCTACTTCGAGCGGGTTTTCGTTGTACACGATTTTGCGGTCGTAATCGCCCTGCGAAAGGCGAACGCACTTCCCATCGATGAGGTCTATGGCGGGTATGATGTCCATTAGCGGATGGCTATGAAATTCTTTAAAATGCGCTCGCCCAGGTCACCGCTTTTTTCGGGGTGGAACTGGGTGGCGTAGAAGTTGTCGCGGTGCAGGGCAGCGCTATAGGGTTGCAAATAATCGGTCACTGCAATGGTTTGAGCGCAACGTTCCGCATAGAAACTGTGCACGTAATAGACGTATTGATTCTCCATTTCGGGGCTGAAAAGGCTGGTGCTCAAGTTGCTGATGGTGTTCCAGCCCATTTGGGGAACTTTGTCCAAAGGGTTGTTGGAAATGAAGCGTTTCACTTCCGTGTCGAATATGCCGAGGCATTTGGCGTTTCCTTCCTCAGAGTTGCGACACATGAGCTGCAAACCGATACAAATGCCGAGCGTCGGTTGCTTCAAATCGGTAATAAGCTGATCCAATTGGTGTTCACGCAAGTATGCCATCGTGGAGGAAGCCTCTCCCACGCCGGGAAAAATCACCTTGTCGGCTTTTAATATCCGCTCCTTGTCGTCCGTGACAATGGGTTCGATCCCGATGCGACGCAGGGCGTGCACGACGGAATAGATGTTGCCGGCGTTGTATTTGATGACGGTTACTTCCACGTTGGTTTAATTAAATACGACCGTTCGGTTTTGATACACCAATATTTTGCGTTCAATGTGCTTTTCGACTGCTCTGGACAACACGATCTTTTCGATGTCCTGACCACGGTGCACCAGCATTTCAACCGTATCCTTGTGCGAGATGCGGGCCACGTCCTGCTCGATGATGGGACCAGCGTCCAACTCAGCCGTCACGTAATGGCTGGTAGCACCGATAATCTTCACACCCCGTTCGTAGGCCGCATGATAGGGTTTTGCCCCAATAAATGCGGGCAGTGTCGAGTGGTGAATGTTGATGATTCGGTTGGGGTAACACGCTACAAAATCGTCCGAAATGATTTGCATGTAGCGAGCCAACACGATGACATTCACACCGTACGAAGCCAACAGCTCGAGTTCACGGACTTCCTGCTGCTCCTTGTTATCCTTCGTAATGGGAAAATGGTGAAAAGCAATGCCGAAATTGTTCACAATGGGCTCCAAATCCGCATGATTGCTAATGATGCAGGGTATTTCCACATTCCAGTCGCCGGAGCAGTAATGAGCCAACAAATCGAACAGGCAATGCGACATCTTGGACACAAAAATGGCCATCTTCGGTTTTTGGTCGCCGAAATAAAGGCGGAAATTCATCTGGTATTTTTGCGCATACAGCGTATTGAAGAATTCCTCAATTTTTTCGGTCGGAATCGTGAATTGTTCCAACTCCCATTCCACCCTCATAAAGAACACATTCGCCTTTCGATCCACGTGCTGGTCAAGGTAAATGATGTTTCCTTTATTGACGTTGATGAAGTCGGTCACAGCAGCCAAAATGCCCTTTTGGTCGGGGCAATGGATCAAAAGAATGGCCGTGGTGTCGAGGTTCCTTAAACTTGTCATGTTTCAATCGTTGTTTAGACTACAAAATTAGCAAAAAACTCCCATTTTCTTGTTTTTTCTATTTTTTACCCTATTTTTGCGTTGTATAAGTATGTTTTATAACAAGTAAATGGTAAAAAGGCAGTTCCTATCAGAAACCAGGGATCTGGAAAGCTTGACAGATATTTGGCAGGCACTTACTCCGGACGAACAAGAGTTTCTAAAGTCCAACTTTCAGGTACAAACCTTCAAGAAAAACGAAATCATCCATTATGAGGGTGACAGGCCTACCCACATCATGTGTTTGATACGTGGCAAGGTGAAGATTTACAAAGAAGGGGTGGGCGGCCGAAATCAAATTGTCCGCATTTTGCAGCCCATCAGCTATTTTGCGTACCGCGCATTCTTCGCCGATGCCAATTACAATACCAGTGCTTGTGCGTTTGAGACTTCTTCCATTGTGATGATTCCCAGGGAGGTGATCTTACAACTGGTACATCAAAACAACAACTTGGCCTTCTTTTTCATCCAGCAGTTGTCGGTTGACCTGGGCGTTTCCGACGCCCGTCAGGTGAACCTCACCCAAAAGCACATTCGGGGCCGCTTGGCAGAATCACTGATTTTTATGCGCGACAATTACGGTTTGGAAGAGGACGGCGCGACCATCAACGTGTACCTTTCGCGCGAGGATTTGGCGAACTTGTCCAACATGACCACGTCCAACGCCATCCGAACGCTTTCCATGTTCGTTTCGGAGCGCGTAATTTCCATGGACGGCCGCCGCATCAAGATCATTGACGAAGACAGACTTCGGAAAATCAGCCGATTGGGCTAATCAATTTCAACATTTTTTGGATATTCTCTTGGGCAGGTGCCAACGCATCGAGCCAGTGAATTTTTACGCCTCTGGTTTCCATACCCCGAAACCAGGTCATCTGTCGTTTGGCAAATTGATGGATGGCTGTTTCCAGTTGGCTGAACATTTGGTCGAAGGTCAGTTCGCCGATGATGTAGAGGCTCAGGAATTTGTATTCGAGTCCGTAATAAATTAAATCTTCCACGGGTATTCCTTTCTGAATCAAGGTTTCCACTTCGTCGATCATTCCCTCCTCGAGTCTAGATCTCAGCCGTTTGGATATGCGCTCACGGCGGATTTCACGATCCAGTTGGAGGCCGAAAACAATGCTGTCAATTTTTGGGAACGAGACATCCAGATCAGGGTTCGTACGGTAAAATTCTTCAATTTCTAGGGCACGGACCGCCCGCTTCACGGTATCCACATCGGTGGTGTTGTGCACTTGTTTGTAGGTGGCAAGCAATGCAGCCAATTCAACCAACGACTTGAGTTCCAACTTTTCTCTAAGTTCAGGATTGGCCGGAACAGGCACCAAGCGGTAACCACGCAAAACAGATTCGATGTAAAGTCCGGTTCCTCCACAAAGTACGGCGGGGTTTTTTAGCTCATTCCAAACTTTTAAAAAGTCCCGCTGATATTCAAACACGTTGTATTTGTAGCCGGCGTCGGCGATGTCAATGAGGTGAAACGGAATCTTCCGGCCTTCCAAGTCGTATTCGCTCAAGTCCTTGCCAGTGCCAATATCCATGCCCCGATACACCTGACGGGAATCGCCGCTGATGATTTCCGCGTCTACTGCCGCAGCCAGTCGCACCGCCAGATGGGTTTTCCCGGATGCAGTCGGACCAAGCAGGGTTATTAACGGAAGGCTCATTAATGAAAATATATTTTAGATCGGGGAAACAAAAGTACGCGTTTTTTTCTACATTTGCCTGTAATACAACGCTTATGAAAACGATTTCCGGACATATCGTGGACGTGGTGTCCAACTGCATTTTCGACGGCATCGTGACCTACAGTCACGGTCGGATTCAATCCATTGAACCAGCCTCAGCAGTTACCGATCAATTTCTCATCCCTGGCCTCATCGATGCGCACATTCACATCGAGAGTTCCATGATGATTCCCTCCGTGTTTGCCCGCCAGGTACTGCCCCACGGCACTGTGGCCTGCGTCTGCGATCCGCACGAAATTGCCAACGTCTGCGGCATCCCTGGCATCGACTACATGATTAACGATGGGAAGAAATCGCCGCTGAAATTCTATTTCGGTGCTCCTTCCTGCGTACCCGCCACCCATGTGGAAACTTCCGGTGCCGTGTTGAACGCTTCCGACGTAAAAATGCTGCTGAAACGCGACGACATCCATTTCTTGGCTGAAATGATGAATTTTCCCGGCGTCCTTTTTGGAGACGAGCAGGTTCGCTTAAAGCTGAGCTACGCCCGCGAGCTGAACAAACCCATTGACGGCCACGCACCTGAACTTTCCGGCGATGGCCTTCGCACGTATGTCGATGAAGGCATTTCCACCGACCACGAATGCATGTCGTTGGCGGAAGCCAAGGAAAAGATGGCGCTGGGCATGAATATTCTCATTCGGGAAGGCAGCGCCGCCCGCAACCTGGACGACTTGATGCCGCTGCTCAAAGATCATTCCGATAAGGTTATGTTCTGCTCGGACGACAAGCATCCGGACGACCTTCTCAAAAATGGTCATTTGGACAACCACTTGCGTCGCATTGTGGCCAAAGGTTACAGTGCGCTGGACGCGCTGCGTTGCTGCTCGCTGAATCCGATCCGTCACTACAACCTCAACATCGGCCTCCTGCAAGAAGGCGACCGTGCAGATTTTGTCGTTGTCAATAACCTGACGGATTTCCTTGTGAAGGAAACCTGGATTGGCGGCACCCTGGTGGCCGAAAACGGCTCCGTTTGCTATCCTGCCACAGAACCTTCCGAGCCCATCAATCAATTCAACGCCTTACCAATCGCCGCCAAAGACCTTCAAGTCACCCCAACCGGCAAACAGATGCGGGTCATCGTTGCGGAAGACGGTCAACTCCAAACCAGTGTTTTGCTGGCTGAACCGCTCCTTGAAAACGGTTCCGTCGTATCCGATACCGAAAACGATGTTCTCAAGTTGGTGGTGTACAACCGCTACCAACCTTCGAAACCTGCCATTGGCTTTATCAAAAACATCGGTCTGAAACGTGGTGCCATCGCTTCCACCGTGGCACACGACAGTCACAACATCGTTGCCGTGGGTGTTTCCGACCATGAAATCGCATCCGCCATCAACCGTCTGATCGATTGCAAAGGCGGCATCGTTGCCGTGGACGGCAAAGAAATGGAGCTCCTGCCCCTACCTGTCGGCGGCCTCATGTCCGATGCCGACGGCGCATCCATCGCCACCGCCTACGAAAAAGCCGACGCCATGGCCAAAAAACTGGGTTCTCCCCTCGGAGCGCCGTTCATGACCCTCGCCTTCATGTCCCTTCTGGTCATTCCCGAACTCAAACTCGGTGACAAAGGCCTCTTCGAAATTCTCAAATTCTCCTTCACCGACCTCTTCACCAACGACTAACCCCACCAAATAATAAAGCCCGTCTTTCTAAAAAGACAGGCCATATTACATATGATGAGCGAGGTTTTAAAATGGAGTTCAGTACAAGGCGCTTTTCGCGAATAAACCGGAGCGTACTTCAGGTACGTGAGGATTTACGAGTGAGAAGCAACGCAGTAATGGACTTCAGTTTAAGACCGAACAGAGTCCATGTGGGCGATCAGGTCAAGAACCTTGGAAGAATACCCCCACTCATTGTCATACCAGCTAACCAACTTCACGAAGTTGCCATTCAATGCGATACCTGCGCCTGCATCGAATACAGAAGTGCGGGTTTCGTGGATGAAGTCGGAAGAAACAACGCTGTCTTCGGTGTAGCCGAGGATACCTTTCAGTTCGTTTTCGGAAGCGTGCTTCATTGCAGCCTTGATTTCGTCGTACGAAGCAGCTTTTTCCAAGCGTACAGTCAAGTCAACAACAGAAACGTCAGCGGTCGGAACGCGGAAAGCCATACCGGTCAATTTGCCGTTCAGTTCAGGAATAACTTTACCTACAGCCTTTGCAGCACCGGTAGAGGAAGGGATGATGTTGCCCAAGATGGAACGGCCACCTCTCCAGTCTTTGGAAGAAGGAGCGTCAACCGTCTTCTGGGTGTTGGTAGCAGCGTGAACGGTGGTCATCAGACCTTCAACGATACCGAAGTTGTCGTTGATAACTTTTGCCAAAGGAGCCAAACAGTTGGTGGTGCAGGAAGCGTTGGAAACAACGTCCATGTCTTTGGTATATTTTTCGAGGTTTACACCGCATACGAACATGGGTGCATCGGCAGACGGAGCAGAGATGATTACTTTCTTGGCACCACCTTTCAAGTGAAGACCAGCTTTTTCAATCGTGGTGAAAACACCGGTGGATTCAACAACGTAATCAGCGCCAGAAGCACCCCAAGCAATGGCTGCGGGATCTTTTTCAGCGAAGAAAGCGACTTCTTTGCCATTGATAACCAATTTGCCGTTTACGTTTTCGGCAGTTCCTTTGAATGGACCGTGTACGGTGTCGTACTTGAGCATGTAAACCAAGTAATCGAGATCCAGAAACGGGTCATTTACTGCAACGATCTGAACATCGTTTCTTTCTTGAGCGGCACGGAAAACCAAGCGGCCAATACGGCCAAAACCGTTAATACCTACCTTAATCATTGTTTTTGTCGAATTATTAGTGTGTACTTGAAAACTGGTGCAAAAGTACAGCTTTTGTCCGAAAAAAACATCTTTTTTCCGATATTTTTTCAGTAGGCTAGCAAGTTAATCAGTAGCCGCAACCACAGGGCGCTTTGCAGGAAACCAGCACAAAGACAAGCACAATTAGAAAGAAGTAGTACCGTATTTTATTCTTCATGTTTTGCAAATTTAGTCGGCATTGTATGGCAACGTAAAATAGAATGTGGAGCCAACGCCTTCCCCACTTTCAACCCATATTCTTCCACCCAACATCTCAACGTACGCCTTCGTAATGGACAACCCTAAACCTGCGCCCTGCCTGGCCATTTTATCGGAAATATCGGCTTGGACGAATCGTTCAAAAATGGCTTCCTGCCTGTCTTTTGGAATTCCTATCCCTGTGTCTTTCACATAAAACTCAAGACTTTCAGTCCCTTTCACATACCCAATTTCTATTGCTCCTTTCTTGGTGTATTTAATGGCATTTCCTACAAGATTGGTAAGTATGGCATACACTTTCTCACGGTCGGTTCTTAGGTGGACTTCTCGCGCCGACAATGGAAGGTTTAACGAAAACTTGATCCCTTTGATTTCCATTTCAGGTTTAAAAAAAGTATGGATGAATTCGATTTGCTCATTGATATTCGTTTCTGTAATGTCCAATAGAGTCAGTCCAGCCTCAATTTTTGATATATCAATAATATCGTTGATGATGCTAAGCATTCGGGTCCCCGCTTTCTCTATGATTCGAATGTATTCTTGCTGCTCTTCTACTGCAATATCGGATTCTTTAAGCAATTCGGCAAAGCCAATAATACCGTTCATCGGCGTACGGATCTCGTGGCTCATATTGGCTAGAAAAGCAGATTTCAAACGGTCACTTTGTTCCGCTTGCTCTTTGGCTATGATCAATTCTTTGGTGCGTTCCACAACAATTTTTTCCAGATTCTTGTTGACTTCTTCCACAATTAACTTTTCATGGTCCAGTTTCTGGTTCAAGTAATAGTTGCGGCGCGTAAAAAACTCGATGTTGTAAGCGGCAAACATTCCGATCAGGTTGGCGCTGATAAAGAAGAAATTGTTGGTGATTAGAAGGATACTGGGTGTATGCACAAAAAATATTGAACCGATATTAAATAGTAGCAGTGTGGTCCAACCTGCTATGGTAGCAAAGAGAAAACGAAGTTTTATAAAAAAATAGCCTGCAGAGAATACCAGCATCATCCCGGCGTAATAGGCATAATTATCGGGCACCAACATGGTCATAATGCTGATGCCGGTTCCGCTGACGACAAAGCAAATTAGCAACAATTCTTGCCAAACTTTCTGGAAGAATCGAGTGAACGATAAAAGGAAAACGAATAAAAGTAATGGAATAACGATTAAAAAGCGGATGGCAATGAACGTGGTGGCATATTCAGGAATCACGCGCGTATCGAGGTAACCAAATGAACCATATAGAATGATGACTAAAATGGATGCCATTCTAAATTGAAAAATCGAATCATGTAAGTATTTTTTCAAAAAAAGGCGTTCATCCTCTTCTGGAAAAGCCAACGTAATTTTATTAAATTTCATGGTTTGTCAATCTATTTAATACTTTTGAACGAAAGTAACTAAAAAACTAATGCAGACACCTATTAGCCAATAACTAACGACTACTTTTGCTTTTTTTTAAACAAATGTGCACAAATCTTTTCGACCAAACCGTACATTTAGCGTATCATATTCAAACAACCTTTCCAAAATGGATTTGAATGAACTGATTTCACGAAGCAAACAGAACGACGAAAACGCGTTTCGTCAACTGGTCGAAGGCAATCAGTCCATGATTTACTCCCTGGCCTACCGCCTCTTGTGTAACGAAGAGGAAGCCAGGGATGCCGTTCAGGAAACGTTTATTAAAGTCTGGATCAATTTAAAAGGGTTTGACACCAATCGGAAATTCAGCACTTGGGTGTATGCCATCGCCGCCAATCTGTGCTATGACAAATTGAAGTCGGGCAAACATTTCAGCAAATGCCTGCCGGTTGAAACCTTGAACGAAGTGTTTTCGGACGCTGTTATTTCAAACGAGGATGTGGAGAAAAAGATGATTGATGCCGAATTGGGTGCGCTCATCGCCACATTGACCGACGAACTCACGCCCAAACAAAAGATGGTCTTCACGCTGAGCGATTTGGAGGACCTCTCATCGGAAGAAATCGTTCAGATCACGGGCATGTCGGCTGGTCAAATTAAAAGCAACCTGTTTCTAGCCAGGCAGGCACTTCGAAAAAAATTAAAAGAACATCATTATGGAAGATAAATTGGAACATCTCATTCAATCGCTCAAGGAGGCGAAACCGATCTTGAATAATCCTGAAGGTCTGACCAACAGCATCATGGAACAAATCGAGAAGGCAACTTTCCGAAACATCTCACCTTTGCTGCTATGGGCTAGGGTCGCTTTGAGCACCGCCGCCATGTTGATGCTGGGTCTCTTTGTATTCCAACAAACCGAGGCCGAAAACCCAACGGCAAGGGCTTCCGTCAAACCCATCATCGAAAACAAGATCGAAGCAGATTCAACCTGCATGCAGATGCTGGGCAGCGAGCACCATAACTACATCCAAACCTATCTGTGCTACATGCAGCAGAACTCCATCGACAACGAACTGTTCAGAACCTATCCACAGCAAAAAAAATGAAAAAAATGAAAATACATAAAAGCTTATATTTATTCATCGCCATTGTTTGCACACTTACCTCCTGTGTGCAACCTGACAATATGCTGACGGTGATCAATCCCGACGGTTCCTGCGACAAAGTGTTCAGCAGTACGGTGGGTTCAGACTTCATGCTTGGAAAGAACCTGTCCGAACAGAAATATTTCCCCATTTCTGTGGACTCCAGTTGGTCTGTTACTTGGAAACAACAAGACTCAACGTTAATCAGCACAGATTATCCTATAAGTCAAGCAATTATAGATTCCATAAGCGCACTCATGCCGTTGGAAAAAGACCCGAAAACCAACAAACTCGAGAAAAAGAAACCGGTATTCGATCTTGTTTTGCAGCGACAATTCAGGTCTGTCGAAGAAATGGGAAATACGTTCCGGTTGAACCCTACGCACGAGTGGAGCAAGTTGAAGGTCAACTACCATCTCGAAAAAAAGTTCCGCTGGTTTTACACCTATTACACCTACTCCGAAACCTACCCGAAAATCGATACGAAATTCAAGATCCCGGTCGATTCGTTCATGACCAAGGAGGAGGCCACCTACTGGTTTACTGGCGAGCCCAACATCTATAAAGGTATGAACGGGATTGAAGTGCGCGAGGCCATCGGCAGCCTAGAGGACAAATACAACCACTGGTTTTCCAAAAACCTTTGGGACAATGAGTTTGAAGTGCTTTTGGCGAACTACGACCTAATGAAGAACCCTCCGGTAACACTCGACAGTTTGGCAAAAAGCAAGGACAATTTGTTCAATTCCAAGGTCAAAGACAATAAAGACTTCGACATGGAAAATCTGCTGAACGGATATTTCAAGACCAAAGCGTTCTCCATTTATTGGGAAACCAAGGAGAGTCCGTTGAAAAAGTATGAGAAAGAATTCGAAGAGCAGGCGTTCGTGGCACTTTTTACCAAAGCATTCAACTACCGCCTTTGCATGCCTGGACGAATCAAGCCTCAGGAAAACGTGGTTATGAACGGCGACACGCTGAACTTTAAACTCACTGCCTACCGCATGATCTACGACGACTATGTGATCCAGGCTGAATCCCGCAGGACCAACGTTTGGGCATTCATCGTTTCAGGCCTCATTTTAGCACTTGCCATCGGAAGTTTTTGGTACAAACCAAAGGGGAAATAGAAGATCCTCGCCGCAAGCAGCGAGGAATCTCCGATTCCGGCAAGGAATGAAGTTAATGCGCTAACCCCGCCGCAAACAGCGGGGAATGCGCGCCCGGAATTCAAACACTATTCTCATTGAATGTTTTGTTTGTGCAGCTTTCTCGCGCAATAGCTATCGCTTTTTGCAACTTATCAACCAATACACTTCTATCTGGTAATTGTGTAGAATATTGAGCCACTTTAATGTTGGAATCTTCTAGCATCAGATATTCGATGTGTTCCGTATTTCCTTCGCTACACAGTATCAAACCTATTGGTGATTCTTCCTCCTTTTTTCGCTCATTTTTATTCAAATAACGCAAATAAAGCAACATTTGACCTTCGTGTTCCGGCTTGAATTTTCCGAGCTTCAGATCAATAGCAACCAATCGTCTCAATCCTCGATGATAAAATAGCAAGTCGATAAAATAATCAGTATAATCTATTGTTATGCGTTTTTGACGGTCAAGAAATGCAAAATCAGATCCCAGCTCTTTGATGAACGACTGTAAGTTGACCAAGATGGCATTCTCAAGGTCTGTTTCCGAGTAAGAATCAGCCAAACCTATGGCGTCTAAAAAATAGCTACTTCTGAAAACCACATCCGGGGACAGGGTATTCGTCGATTGTAATTGCTCCAATTCCCTTCGAATAAGTTCTTCAGGTTTGCGACTCAATACTGTTCGTTCATAAAGCATTTCATTTATTTTGTCATCCAAAGTCCTAGTATCCCAGTGTTCCAATCGCGCCATTTCCATATAAAAGCTCCGTTGATTTTTGTCTTCGACAAACATCAACGATCGAAGATGAGTCCATGTCATTTGTATACGCGTTGCGTATACAATTTCACTTTCCGTAAAAGTATCCGCAGCGCGTATACAATGCAAAAGCTTGCGATCGCTCCAACCTTTTCCGTATTTGACAGTCAATTGTTCAGAAACCTTCTTGACGATTTGCTTACCGTAAGCTCCTCTTTTTCCAAATAAGATATCATTTTTAATGCGTGTACCTATGCTCCAATGCAAGAAACAGATTTCCGAGTTGATGGTAGATGCCATTCGACGACGACTACCTTCAATAAGCTGGCAGACATCAACATATATTACATCCACTTCATTAACCAGCTCATTATTTAAGGATTCCATTCGATTAATATATATTATAAATATTATTTTTTAATACAAAGATAATTATATAAAATTAAGTCAACCCGTCTTTTTCTGTATTTTTGCAGTTCAAAAAACAATCTGTCCCTTATGACTGAAAGAATCATCATCCTCGACTTCGGTTCCCAGACCACTCAATTGATTGCCAGACGTGTACGTGAACTGAACACCTACAGTGAAATACTTCCGTACAATAAGTTTCCATACGATGCCACCGATGTAAAGGGGGTTATTCTTTCGGGAAGTCCGTTTTCGGTGTATGACAATGCTGCTTTCAAAACGGATGTGGATTTGCTCCGAAATAAATATCCGGTTCTCGGCATTTGCTATGGCGCACAATTGATGGCGCACAATGCGGGTGGTAAAGTGGAACCGGCAGGAACTCGGGAATATGGACGTGCCAACTTGTCCTACCGCAATCCGAACTGCAGATTGATGAAAGGCATTTCAGACCATGCGCAGATTTGGATGTCGCATGGTGATTCCATCACGCAGGTTCCTGAGGATTTTGAAATCATCGCTTCTACCAAGGATGTACCTGTCACAGCATATCACATTAAAGGTGAAGACACGTTTGGCGTGCAATTTCATCCGGAAGTGTTTCATACGCTGGAAGGGACTCAATTGCTGGACAACTTTTTGAACATTTGCGGATGCAGCAAAGATTGGTCACCGGCTTCGTTCATTGAAACGACGGTTGCGGGACTGCGTGCCCAACTGGGTGACGACAAAGTGGTGCTTGGGCTTTCAGGTGGCGTGGATTCCTCGGTAGCTGCCGTGCTGCTAAACAAGGCCATCGGCAAGAACTTGACCTGCATTTTTGTAGACCACGGTTTACTTCGCAAGAACGAATTCGAAAACGTGATGCGCGACTATGAGCATTTGGGTCTTCATGTCATCGGCGTCAATGCCAAGAAACGCTTTTATGCTGAACTGGCCGGCGTGACCGATCCGGAACAGAAACGCAAAATCATCGGCAAAGGTTTCATCGATGTGTTCGATGAAGAAGCCCACAAGATCGAGGACGTCAAATGGCTGGCGCAGGGCACCATTTACCCGGATTGCATCGAATCGCTTTCCATCACGGGCACGGTCATTAAGTCGCACCACAATGTGGGCGGGCTTCCCGATAAAATGAAACTGAAACTTTGCGAGCCGCTGCGTTTGCTTTTCAAGGACGAAGTTCGTCGCGTAGGCAATGAACTGGGCATGATGCAGCACCTCATCAAAAGGCAACCTTTCCCCGGTCCGGGTTTGGCGGTGCGTATTCTGGGGGACATTACCGAGGATAAGGTTCGAATTGCCCAGGAGGCTGACGCTATTTTTATTGACGGGCTGCGCGAATGGAACTTGTACGATCAGGTTTGGCAGGCTGGGGTCATTCTGTTACCGATTCAGTCGGTCGGCGTGATGGGCGATGAACGGACTTACGAGAATGCGGTTGCGCTCCGCGCCGTGACTTCCACCGATGCCATGACAGCGGACTGGGCGCATTTGCCCTACGAATTTCTGGCCAAAATGTCGAATGAGATTATCAATAAGGTGAAGGGTGTGAACCGGGTGACGTACGATATTTCGTCGAAGCCGCCGGCGACGATTGAGTGGGAATAAATTTTGAAAAGGGGGCTGCGGCTCCCTTTTTTTTGTGCTGAACTCAAGGTTATAGGTTGAATCGTTGGAGGGCGGCTGCGGCTGCGAGGGATGAGGTGAGGGGTTTCAGTCGATCGGGACTGGTCGGCGGCGCGGGACGGGCACAAAAAATTAGTCTCTTCGAGCCGTCATTATTTTGTTTTGCCCGGCCCACACCACCTCGGGCGCCCTCCTCGACTGAAACCCCTCACCTCAGCCCTCTTCGCCTTCGCCTCATCTCGTTTTTGCGGGGCAAGTGCAGATCCATAAGGTTTTTAATATTTTACTGTTCTTTATTTAGATATTTTTATTATCATTTTAGTGATATTTAGTAAATATATGTAATTTTGGGGAAACTTTCCAAATTAGGTTCACTGACTCGAATGAGAGACCAAACACGACTAAGCACTCAACATGGTTCAATAGAGGGTAAAACGTATTTGATTAAATAGTTGCTGTGATTTCAAAAAGAAAAATGACGAAATGATCAATGAAATTGTACTTTATCAATCAAACGAACTACCCGAACGAATTGAGGTTAGGATAGAAAAAGAAACGGTATGGCTGAATCGACAGCAGTTGGCTGTTTTGTTTGGTAGAGATGTGAAAACTATTGGAAAGCATATTAATAATGTATTTTCAGAAGGAGAATTGATTAAAGTTGTGGTTGTCGCAAATTTTGCGACAACCACTCAACACGGAGCAATTAAGAACAAAACACAAACACAAAATGTAGAGTATTACAATTAAGATGTTATCATTTCGGTTGGTTATCGCGTTAAATCAAAGCAAGGTACACAATTCAGAATTTGGGCTACAAATGTTTTAAGGGATTATCTATTAAAAGGATATGAAATAAATCAACGAATAAATAGGATCGAAAACCAAGTTGAGGACCTTACAGAAAAAATAAATTCTATTACTTTGCAAATTCAATCTGGTGGAATTCCAAATCAGGGTGTTTTTTTCGACGGACAAGTCTTTGATGCATACGAATTGGCTTCTAAAATTATACGTTCTGCGCAAAAAAGTATAGTGTTGATTGATAATTACATCGACGAAAGTACACTAACACATTTAGCCAAGAAAAACAATCTGGTAAAAGTACTTTTGTTAACCAAAACCATCAATAAGCAATTGGCTTTGGATGTAAAAAAAGCAAATGAGCAATATGGTAATTTTGAGATACAAGAATTTAACAAAAGTCATGACCGTTTTATAATTATCGACGACTCAGAAGTGTTTCATCTGGGCGCTTCACTCAAAGATCTGGGAAAAAAGTGGTTTGCCTTTTCACAATTGAATAGAAATTCGGTGGAGAATCTATTGGAATCAATTACTAAATGAATAACATTTTCACAAGCCCTGGTTTATCGGTTTATATTCTCTATACTATCATAGAGATTTCCGATGGATTATTTACAAAAATGTTTGGTAGTTTTGCTTCATTAAATAACTAAACTAAGAAAAAAAATACAATGTCACGCGTAAGCATCTATCTAAACTTCCCGCGCAATACGGAGGAAGCTTTTAATTTTTATAAATCCGTTTTTGGCGGTGAATTTACGAATGGAATCCTTCGCATGGGAGGCGATTCGGCACCCGAAGGCATGCCGCCTTTGGCAGAAGCAGACAAAAACCTGGTCATGCACATTGAACTGCCCATTTTGGGTGGATTCGTTCTGATGGGAACGGATGCTCCCGAATCCATGGGTTTCAAGTTGAATCCTGGTGATTCGATTCACATCAACTTAGAACCTGACACACTTGAAGAAACGAATCGTTTGTTCGACGCTCTATCTGCCGAAGGAAAGGTTTCTCAAGTTTTGGAAAAAACGTTCTGGGGCGCCTATTACGGCAGCTGCACGGATAAATTCGGTGTTCAATGGATGTTTAATTGTTATGCATTATGATTCATCCCATCACGCCTTGTCTTTGGTTTGACAATCAGGCCGAAGAAGCAGCCCTGTTTTATACGTCCATTTTCAAAGACTCCAAAATGGAAGGTCTCACGAGGTATACTAAAGAAGGTTTTGAGCACCATGGGCAAAAAGAAGGCTCGGTTTTAACAGTCAGTTTCCAAATCAATAGACAGCCCTTCATGGCAATGAATGGCGGACCGGTATTCAAGATCAACGAAGCCATCTCCTTTCAAGTATTCTGCGACACCCAAGAAGAAATTGACCACTACTGGGCTAAGTTGACGGAAGGCGGTCAGGAAATCGAATGCGGTTGGCTCACGGACAAATTCGGCGTTAGCTGGCAAATTGTTCCGTCGATCCTTCCCAAGTTGCTCCTTGATCCTTTGCGTGCGGAAAGCGTTACCAAAGCGTTTATGCAGATGAAAAGGTTTGACATACGCAAGCTGGAAGAGGCTGCAAATAGTTAAACATCTTGATTATAATTCAATAGTTGCTTTTGTGAAACGGTAGTGCATGCGGTTTCACAAAAGCAACTATTTTGCTGGCTGAACCCAATAAAGTTGGTGGTAATCGACTACAGTTTTTTACCATCCTATGGGAGCGCTGCCAGTCTTACAATAAAAAACACCCGAATCGCAACCATATTTTAACCGGTTCGATTCGGGCGTTTCTATAGATAAAATCTATTAATTTTTCTTTTTGATCAACGTTTGCCAAACGAAGAAGCAAATCAGCAACGCGTAGACAGCCAATGAAACCCATTGAGCACCATTGGATTCCACCCATTCGGTTTGCATCATATTCACGCCTGTGAAGCGGATGGCAGCGCTGACCACGCCCATCAAGGCACCACCGGCGATGAAACCGGAGGCAATGAGCGTGCCCAATTCACCACGTTCCTCATTGACGGTCTTGTCTTTGGTACGGGAAGTGACAAACCATTGAATGAGCCCACCGACCAGCAACGGTAGATTAAGGTCCAGCGGAATAAACATACCCAACGCAAAAGCCAGAGCCGGGATGCGGAAAAACGTCAGTAAGAGGGAAAGCAAGGCGCCAACACCGTATAAGACCCAAGGAGCGGAAGTGCCGGACATCAACGGATCAATCACTGCGGCCATGGCATTAGCTTGCGGAGCTACCAACGCGCCATTTCCGGTGAAACCATACGTCTTGTTCAGAATGATAAGTACCCCACCGACAGTAGCGGCAGAAACCAGCGTTCCAAGGAATTTCCATTTTTCCTGTGTCGCAGGAGTGGAACCCAGCCAGTAACCGATTTTCAAGTCGGTGATAAAGCCACCGGCCATGGACAGAGCGGTGCAAACGACGCCACCCATGATGAGGGCGGAAACGATACCGCCAGTGCCTTTCAGACCGACTGCCACCATGATGACGGAAGCCAGGATGAGGGTCATCAGCGTCATGCCGGAAACCGGGTTGGTACCCACAATGGCGATGGCGTTGGCAGCAACCGTCGTGAACAGGAATGCGATGATGCCGACGACCAGAATACCTACAACGGCATGCAAAAGGTTGAATTCCATCACCCCGAAAAAGAAGAAGGCAAACACGGCCAGCAAGGCAGCGATCACGCCAAATACGATGATTTTCATCGGAATGTCGCGTTGGGTGCGGGGTTCAATCACCACTTCACCATGGGCTTTTCCGCCTTTCAATTCCTTGGAAGCTAGGCCAACGGCATCCTTGATAATTTTTCTGGATTTGAAAATACCGATAATACCGGCCATGGCGATACCGCCGATACCGATGTGGCGGGCGAAGCTTTTGAACAGGACTTCAGGGGACATTCCAGAGACGGAGTCCACGATGGCAGGGTTCAGCCATTGTAGGGTGCCGTCGCCCAATTGGGCCATGATGGGAACGATGATCCACCAGACGAGGGCGGAACCGGCGCAAATGATGGCGGCATATTTCAGCCCGACGATGTAGCCAAGACCCAGAACGGCGGCACCGGTATTGATTTTGAAGACCACCTTGACTTTATCAGCCAGTTCAGCACCGTATGGCAAGACTCTGGAAGTGAAGGTTTCGCTCCAAGTGCCGAAGGTGGCCACAACGAAATCGAAAATACCGCCGACCAGACCGGCTATGAGCAAAGGTTTGGCCTGATTGCCGGCTTTCTCGCCAGAAACCAAGACCTGCGTGGTGGCGGTTGCTTCCGGAAACGGGTATTTGCCGTGCATTTCTTTGACAAAATACTTGCGAAATGGGATGAGGAAAAGGATGCCCAAAATGCCACCCAGAAGGGAACTCATGAAAACCTGCAGGAAAGTTACCGTCATGTCTGGGTATTTGGCTTGCAGGATGTACAGGGCAGGCAGCGTGAAGATGGCACCGGCTACGATGACACCAGAACTAGCACCAATGGACTGGATGATGACGTTTTCGCCCAAGGCATTCTTGCGCTTGGTGGCGCTGGACAAACCGACGGCGATGATGGCAATTGGAATGGCGGCTTCAAAGACCTGGCCCACTTTGAGGCCGAGATAGGCGGCTGCTGCCGAGAAAAGAACGGCCATGAGCAAACCCCAGATGACGGACCAGGGTGTTGCTTCGGGCATTTTTTTATCGGCAGACATCAAGGGTTTATAGACTTCGCCGGGTTCCAGTTCCCGAAAGGCGTTTGAAGGGAGACCGGTGATTTTTTTTTCTTCTTCCATGGTTTACTAATTTTTGAACCACGAAGATAGAATTAAATTTTTAGGGGCACAAAAAAGAGGATGCCGTTTGAGACACCCTCTGCTTTATTAAGTTGATTTTTTTACTTGCTCAAGTATTCCTGAACCGATTTGGCCATATCCCGACCGGAAGCCATGGCACGAACCACCAAGCTGGCACCGGTGGCAGCATCGCCTGCAGCAAAGACGCCTTTGACGGAGCTTTCATTCTTGAAGGAAGTCTTGACATTACCGCGCGCATCGTATTCTACAGCAAGTTCCTGTAGCAAACCTTCGTGAACCGGATTGGTGAAACCCATGGCTAGGAAAACGATGTCGGCTTCCAACGTTTCTGTCTTGCCGGTCGGTTGCATGCTCATGCGTCCGTTTGCGTCGGTCACCCATTCCACTTCAGCGATTTCCACACCAGTCAGTTTGCCATCCTTTCCGATGAAACGATTGGTGGTGAGACACCAGCGACGGGTACAGCCTTCTTCGTGGGATGAAGAGGTTTTCAGTATGTTGGGCCAGTTGGGCCAAGGTGTTGCAGGATTGTCGCCTTCGGGCGGCATGGAAAGGATCTCAATCTGAGTGATTTGTATGGCACCCTGACGGTTGGAAGTGCCGACACAGTCGGAACCCGTATCCCCACCACCGATTACCAGCACGCGTTTGCCTTTGGCCGTGATTTCGGGGCCTTCAAAGGGCAAACCGGCTTGCTTGAAATTCTGTTGAATCAGGAAATCAAGGGCAAAATGAATGCCGTTGAGTTCACGTCCATCGACCTTTAGGTCGCGTGGTACACCTGCGCCTATTGTTATACAAATCGCATCGAACGAAGTCTTCAATTCCTTGATGGAAATGCTCTTGCCAACTTCTGCTTGGGTCACAAACTGGATGCCTTCGGCCACCAATTGATCCAAACGTCGTTCGATGATGTTTTTATTTAGCTTGAAGTTTGGAATACCGAATCGAAGCAAACCGCCAACCTGAGGATCTTTCTCATATACGGTCACTTCATGTCCCAAACGGTTCAACCGATAGGCAGCCACCAAACCAGCAGGACCGCTGCCAATGACAGCGACTTTTTTGCCGGTGCGGGTTTTGGGCGGTTTGGGCACAATCCAGCCTTCATCCCAAGCCCGTTCGGTCACCGATGCTTCGTTCTCACGGATGGTCACGGCATTGTGATCGATGTTTAGGACGCAAGATTTTTCACAGGGAGCAGGACAAACGCGTCCGGTGAATTCCGGAAAATCGTCGGTCTCTGAAAGGACATCATACGCTTGTTTCCATTTTCCCTTAAACAGCAAGTCCTGATATTCAGGCATTTTATTGCCCAGCGGACACGCCCAATGGCAAAATGGAATACCGCAGTCCATGCAGCGGGAGGCTTGCAACATGCGGTCTGAGTTGTTCAGGGTTTGTTCAACTTCCCCAAAGTCGGTTTTCCGTTCGTGAACCGGACGATATCCAGCCTCCTTGCGGTCTATATTTAAAAATGCTTTTGGATTTCCCATATCAATAGTCGAATTCTACTTGTGCAATTTTCTTTTTAACAGCTTCAATCTTTTCATCGTGCAATACTTTCTTGTATTCGATCGGAATGACTTGAATGAATTTATCTACATATTCGTTCCAATTGTCCAGAATGCGTTTGGCTTTGGGGCTTTGCGTATAACGGTAATGGGCGGAAATCAAGTCCTTGAGTTCACGGTTGTCGGTCCTGTCTTCGATGAGCGACAATTCCACCATCTGCATGTTGCAGAAGTAGTCAAAATCGCCGTCTTCGTCCAACACGTAGGCAATACCACCGGACATACCGGCAGCGAAATTGCGGCCAGTTTTACCCAGAATCACAGCGCGACCGCCGGTCATGTATTCACAGCAATGGTCGCCAGCGCCTTCCACCACGGTGATGGCACCGGAGTTGCGGACACAGAACCGTTCACCGACTTGGCCGTTGATGTACACTTCACCCGATGTGGCACCATACATGAGCGTGTTGCCGGCAATGATGTTGTTTTCAGGAGCAAACGTGGTGCCTGCAGCAGGAACCACAACGATGCGGCCACCGGACAAACCTTTGCCTAGATAGTCGTTGGAATCGCCTTCCAGACGGAAAGTCACCCCTTTGGACAGGAAAGCGCCGAAGCTCTGCCCTGCTGAACCCTTGAACGTACAGCTGATGGTATCGTTGGGCAAACCCTCGTTGCCGTAGCGTTTTGCGATTTCACCGGAAAGCATGGCACCGACCGTACGGTCTGTATTCTTGATTTCACGGACGAACTGAACAGGACTTTGCATCTCCAGGGCGGGCGAAGCCAGCTTGATGAGGGAGCGGTCTTGAATTTCGTCGATGTCGTGGTGCTGTTTCTTAATGCTATGAAGGGCATTTCCAATGGCTTCTTTCGGAACATACAGCAGTTTGGAGAAATCCAGCTTCTGCATTTTCGGATTGTCCGATTTGGGAACGAATTGCAGCAGGTCGGCTCGTCCGATGATTTCATCAAGGGACTTATAGCCTAGGGCTGCCAGGTGTTCACGCACGTCCTGTGCCAGGAAATTGAAGAAGTTCACCAAATAAATGTATTTACCGGTGAATTTCTTGCGAAGTTGTTCGTCTTGGGTGGCAACACCAACCGGGCAGGTATTCAAGTGGCACTTGCGCATCATGACGCAACCCAGTACGAGCAGTGCGCTGGTGGCAAAACCGAATTCTTCGGCTCCCAGCAAGGCAGAAATGACGATGTCCCGACCCGTTTTGAGCTGGCCGTCGGTTTGCAGACGAATCTGACCACGCAAGCCATTCATCACCAAGGTCTGTTGTGTTTCGGCCAAACCGATTTCCACCGGCAGACCAGCGTGTTTGATCGAGCTGGAAGGACTGGCGCCCGTTCCACCTTCGCATCCGCTGATCAGGATCATGTCGGCTTTGGCTTTGGCAACCCCGGCAGCAACGGTACCCACACCACTTTCGGACACCAGTTTCACACTGATGCGGGCGAGTGGATTCACGTTCTTGAGGTCGAAAATAAGCTGCGCCAAATCCTCGATGGAATAAATATCGTGGTGCGGCGGCGGTGAAATCAAGGAAATACCGGGGATGGAGTGACGGGTCTTGGCGATGACCTGATCGACTTTATAGCCGGGCAACTGACCACCTTCACCAGGCTTGGCACCCTGTGCAACCTTAATTTGGATTTCATCCGCGTTGACCAGGTATTCGGTGGTCACACCGAAACGACCGGATGCCACCTGCTTGATGGCACTTCTGGCACTGGTACCGTCGGCACGTCGTTTGTAACGTTCAGGATCCTCACCACCTTCACCCGTATTGCTCTTTCCACCAAGAATATTCATGGCAATCGCCATGGCTTCATGGGCATCCTTGCTGATGGAACCGTACGACATGGCACCGGTTACGAAACGCTTGGTGATTTCAGAGGCAGGTTCCACTTCGCTGATATCGATGGGTTTCTTGTCGTTGTAAGCCAAGAAATCACGCAAAAAGATGGGATGCGATTTTTGGTCTACGGCTGAAACGTATTCCTTGTATTTTTCCCAGGAATTGGTCTTGGTGGCTATTTGCAGGCGAGAAATCGTTTCTGGATTCCAAGCATGGAGTTCACCATCCTTGCGCCAGGTGTACACACCGGTATTTTCCAGTTCGGCAGGTTCACCCTTGCCAAAACCTTGCAAATGGGTGTAAATGGCCTCGCGTGCAATGTCTTCGAGGGTGATGCCTTCGATTTTGGACGTCGTGCCTTCGAAATAACGGTCGAGCACTTCCGTGCTGATACCGATGGCTTCAAAGATTTGAGCGCCACGATAACTGCGCAAGGTCGAAATACCCATTTTGGACATCACTTTGAGCAGGCCCTTGTTGATGGACTTGATGTAATGCTTTTGAGCGGTTTCGAAATCGGCTTGAATTTCTTTGTTCTTGACCTGATCGTGCAATACGGCCAATGCTCCGTATGGATTGACCACGCTGGCTCCGTAACCGAAAAGCAAGGCGAAATGCATGATTTCGCGGGGTTCGGCACTTTCTACCACAATATCGATCTGCATGCGCTTGCGGCATTTGATCAGGTGGTGGTGTACGGCCGAAACGGCAAGCAAAGAAGGAATGGCAACCATATCGGCATTCACGCCTCGATCGGTAAGAACCAAATAATTGTGGCCATTCTCAACCGCTTCCTCCGCTTTTAGACAAAGGCTGTTCACTGCTTTTTCGAGCGCTTTGGCACCGCCTATGAGCGGGAAAAGCATGGGCAGTTCGACCGAGGAGAAGCGCTTGTAACGAATATTTTTGAGTATGTCGAATTCCGTATTGCTAATCACCGGGCTCTTGAGCTTAACTACTTTGCAGTGTTCAGCGCTGGGAGAAAGCAAGTTGGCTTGGTGGGATCCCAAATAAGCGGAATGCGACATGACCAACTCTTCCCGGATAGGGTCGATGGGCGGATTGGTTACCTGTGCAAACAATTGGCGGAAATAGCTGAACAAAAGTTGCGGCTTGTCGGACAAGACAGCTATCGGCGTATCGTTCCCCATGGAGGAAACCGGTTCCTTGCCTTCCAGCGCCATCGGAATCATCAGACGCTCAATGTCTTCCTTGGTGTAGTTGAAAGCTTGCATGTAGGCTTTCAAGTTGGGAAGATCGCTCTTGATTTCACGACCGGAAGAAAGATTTTGCAATTTGATGCGGTTCTTTTCCAACCATTCGCGGTACGGAAAAGCGTTCGCAAGTTCCTGTTTTATTTCAGCATCGTAGTGAACGGTATGTTCCTGCATGTCGATGATGAGCATCTTGCCAGGTTTCAGCCGACCTTTTTCACGAATGCTTTCGGCCGGAAAGGACTGAACGCCGGTTTCGGAGGCAACAATCATGACGTCGTCGGTAGTGATGAGGTAACGCGCCGGACGCAAACCGTTTCGGTCGAGCAAGCCACCAGCGTAACGGCCATCGGAAAACAGCAGGGTGGCTGGGCCATCCCACGGTTCCATCATGGTGCTGTGGTACTCGTAAAAAGCTTTTACATTGTCAGGGATGGAATTGGTGTCGTTCCAGGAATCGGGAACCAACATGGCAATAGCATGTGGCAGTGACAAACCAGCCATCATCAAGAATTCCAAGGCGTTGTCCAGTGAAGCGGAATCGCTCATGCCAGACTGGATGATCGGATAGATATCCTCCATATTGCTAAGCAGTTCCGATTTGAGAACGCTTTCGCGTGCCTGCATCCAGAAACGGTTGCCCTTGATGGTGTTGATTTCTCCATTGTGCCCGAGCAAACGGAAGGGTTGCGCCAAATCCCAGGTTGGGAACGTGTTGGTGCTGAATCGAGAATGTACTAAAGCGATAGCGGATGTAAAGTTGGGATGGCTCAAGTCTGGGAAATATTCGCGCAGCTGGAGGGAACTGAGCATTCCCTTGTAAACCATTCTCTTAGTGGAAAGGCTCACGATGTAGAAATTCCGTTTTTCCGTCAAGGTGGATTGAGCAGTAGCATTTTCCACTTTTTTGCGGGCAACGAACAGCTTGCGTTCCAATTCTTCGGGTTTGCCTGGACCGGTCACCACGATTTGCCTGATGTTCGGCTCATTGGCAAGGGAGGTCACGCCAAGGATGGAACTATTGACGGGAACTTCGCGAACGGCTAGTAGTTTGAGCCCTTCTTTTTCCAGATTGGAGGTGAGCATGGACATGCACAGATCGTCTTCCTTTTTATCTTTTGGGAAAAAGACCAACCCAGTGCCATAGCTTCCGCGTTCAGGAACGGGAATGCCTTGCAGTAAAATGAATTCATGAGGAATCTGCACCAAGATGCCGGCTCCATCACCGGTTTTTTGGTCAGCGCCCTCCGCTCCGCGGTGGTTCATGTTTTCCAGAACCTGCAAACCGCGCTCCACAATATCGTGCGTTCGTTCACCAGTTATGCGGGCAACAAAGCCCACCCCACAGGCGTCATGCTCGTTTTCGGGGTGATATAGTCCCTGAGCAATTGGATACTTTAACATAGATCAGATGCTTATTTTTTACCTATACTTTAGAAACGGCCAAACACAAAAGATGCCCGGACAACGGCCGGACTTAACTCAATTAAACCATCCTCCCGCGCTCGGGAGGATGGTTCCTTCTTCATAATTTTCTGCCTCGCGGCAGATATGGCCTCAAAAAAACTATGAAGGATGTAGGGTCTATCGGATGAATAATAGTTCGCGATACTTGGGCAGCGTCCACATTTCGTTGTCCACGATCAGTTCCAGCTTGTCGATGCTGTAACGGATTTCATTGAAGTACGGGGCAACGGTGTCGTGGTAGGCGATGGCCTGTTCACGTGCGCTTTCCAGTTTGTTGGCAACCTTGCGGGCTTCGACCATCAGACCAACTTTGGACTGAATGGCGTTCAAGTGGTTTTCAATCTGTTCGATTAGGGCAATCTTTTCGGCAGCCAGTTTTTCAAACTTCGACTTATCGAACAGGTCTTTCAGCTTGGAAACGTTATCGAGCAGTGAAGACTGGTATTTGGTGGCAACCGGAACAATGTGGTTCAAGGCCATGTCACCCAATACGCGGGCTTCGATCTGAATTTTCTTGGTGTAGCTTTCCCATTTCACTTCGTTGCGGGCATGCAATTCGACTTCGGTCATGACACCGGTCTTTACGAACATGTCAACAACTTCGGGTTTCAAGAAGGCATCGAATTGTACGGGTACACTGACTTCACAATCCAAACCACGTGCGGCAGCTTCGGCTTTCCATTCGTCGCTGTAACCGTTACCGTCGAAACGGATGGCTTTGGAAGCGGTGATGAGTGTGCGGAGTACGGCGAAAATGGCTTTTTCTTTGGCTTCACCGGTGGCGATGCGCTTCTTCACTTCAACATTGAATTCAGCCAGTTGAGCTGCTACGGCTGCGTTGAGCACCGTCATGGCGGAAGAACAGTTGGCGGAAGAACCGACGGCGCGGAATTCGAAACGGTTGCCGGTGAAAGCGAACGGTGAGGTACGGTTGCGGTCGGTGTTGTCGATCAAGAGGGAAGGAATTTGGCCGACACCCATTGAGAACACACCTTTGGCGTCAAATTTGATGGCTGCATCGGTTTCAGAAACTTCCAAAGCATCCAGTGCTGCGGTGAGTTGTTTGCCCAAAAAAGCAGAGATGATTGCGGGAGGAGCTTCGTTGGCACCCAAACGGTGTTCGTTGGTGGCAGAAGCGATGGATGCTTTCAGAACCGCATTGTATTTGTAAACGGCCATCAAAGTGTTTACCAAGAAGGTGACAAACTGCAAGTTCTCTTCAGCATTTTTGCCCGGGTTGTACAGCAAGATACCGGTATCGGTGCTGAGTGACCAGTTGTTGTGCTTACCGGAACCATTGATTCCAGCGAAAGGCTTTTCGTGCATCAACACTTGGAAATTGTGACGTTTGGCCACTTTGTACATGACATCCATCACGAGCAAGTTCTGGTCAACGGCCAAGTTGCATTCTTCGTAGATGGGAGCCAGTTCGAACTGGTTGGGAGCTACTTCGTTGTGACGGGTCTTCAGGGGCAAACCCAATTTGTAGCCTTCGTATTCGAGTTCCTTCATGAAGGAAGCCACACGCAAGGGAATGGAGCCAAAATAATGATCTTCCAATTGTTGGTTCTTGGACGATTCGTGACCCATCAGGGTACGGCCAGTCAACATCAAGTCGGGACGAGCGCTGTAGAGTGATTCGTCTATGAGGAAATATTCTTGTTCCCATCCCAAGTTGGCCTGAACACGCTTAACGTTCGGATCGAACATTTGACAGGTTTCGGTAGCAGCCTTGTTGATGGCGGTTAAAGCTCTCAAAAGCGGTGTCTTATAGTCCAAGGCTTCACCGGTATAGGAGATGAAAATGGTCGGAATACAAAGCGTATCGTCTACGATGAAAGCAGGGGATGAAGGATCCCAAGCCGTATAACCGCGGGCTTCGAATGTGTTGCGGATACCGCCGCTGGGGAAGCTGGAAGCATCAGGTTCTTGTTGTGCAAGGAGTTTGCCGTCGAATTCTTCGGCTACCATACCTTTACCCGAATGTTCGATGAAGGAGTCATGCTTTTCGGCAGTTCCGTCGGTTAGGGGTTGAAACCAGTGCGTATAGTGGGTGGCACCCATTTCCATCGCCCACATTTTCATGCCGGCAGCTACATGATTGGCAATCTCGCGATCCAGGCTCTTGCCGTTATCGATGGCGCTTGACAATACTTTGTAGGTATCTTTGGATAGATATTTGCGCATCTTATCCCGATTGAACACATTAACGCCGTAATAATCGGACGTTTTACTCATAGGAGCTGTAACAGCTACTGCTTTGTGGCCGAAGGCCTCTCTGACCAGGTGAAATCTTAGTGATGACATACGTTTTATTTATTGAGATTTTAAATTATTCTAAATGTTCCATAAAGTGATGCGATCCATGGCTTCGAGAGTAGCTTCCAGGCTTCCAAAGGCAGTAAGTCGCACATAACCTTGACCGCTGGGGCCGAATCCAACTCCTGGCGTTCCAATCACATGGGCTTCTGCCAACATGCGGTCGAAGAATGTCCAGGAATCAAGTCCTTTGGGTGTCTTGAACCAAATATAAGGTGCATTGACGCCGCCGAATACTTCCCATCCAAGCCCGATCAGGGTCTTGCGAATAATGCCCGCATTTTCCAGATAGCCTTTGATGTTGGCTGCGCTTTCTGCCCTGCCTTCGGTTGAATAAACGGCTTCGGCAGCTTTCTGAGTCACATAAGACACACCATTGAATTTAGTCGTCTGCCTTCTGTTCCACAGTGGATTGAGCGCTACTTTCTCACCGGTTGAAGCCTTAGCCATGCATTCTTTCGGAACCACGGTATATCCGCAACGCAGCCCGGTAAAACCGGCGGTCTTGGAAAAACTGCGGAACTCGATGGCGCATTTCTTGGCGCCTTCAATTTCGTAGATGCTGTGTGGAACTTCGCTTTCGGTGATGAAAGCTTCGTATGCAGCATCGTAAAGTATCAGTGCGCCTGTTGCCAGGGCATAATCCACCCATTCTTTCAATTGACTTTTAGTCAGCGTGGTTCCGGTCGGATTGTTGGGGAAGCAGAGGTAAATGATGTCCACCGGCTTCTCCGGCAAAGCGGGAATAAAGTTGTTTTCGGCAGTGCAGGGAAGGTAAACAATGTTGCTCCAATTACCGGTTTCTGAAATTTCTCCGGAGCGGCCGTCCATCACGTTGGTATCCACGTAGACCGGATAAACCGGGTCTGTTACGGCGACTACGTTTTTGGTAGCCAGGATACCGCCGATGTTTCCCATATCGCTTTTACAACCATCGCTGACGAAAACCTCGTCGGTTTCCAAATGAACCCCTCTGGGCTCAAAATCGCATTCAATAATTTTTTCAGTCAGGAATCGGTAGCCTTGTTCGGGTCCGTATCCCCTAAAGGTGCTGGCAGAAGCCATCTCATCCACAGCGTCGTGCATGGCTTTGATGACGGCAGGCGTCAGCGGTTTGGTCACATCGCCGATTCCCATCGGAATCAGCTTTGCCTCGGGGTGTGCAGAACGAAAGTCGCTCACTTTCCGGGCTATTTCAGAGAAAAGATATCTTCCCTGAAGTTTTAAATAATTCTCATTAACAAGGGCCATATCTGTTTTTTATAAAAGGATCTCACCTTCGAAAACCGTCACCGCATCACCCGTCATGTATACGTGGTTGTTTTCGGCATTCCATTCGATTTGCAGTGTGCCACCCAGTAAATCCACTTGCGCCTTGCGGTGTAAATGTCCGCTAAGCACGCCGGCAACCAGCACGGCACAAGCTCCGGTTCCGCAAGCCAGGGTTTCACCTGCTCCACGTTCCCAGACACGCATTTTCACGTGTTGGTTATCGATGATTTCGACAAACTCGGTATTGGTTCGTTTGGGGAAAAGTACGTTGTGTTCGAATTCTGGGCCGATGACCGGGAGATTCAGCGCTTCGATGCCTTCCATGAAGATGACGGCATGGGGGTTGCCCATGGACACTCCATTCAGCAGGTATTCTTTTCCACGAACGGTGACCGGTACCTGAATGGCATAATCACCGGGGAAATCCATTGGAATGTTTACTGGTTTGAGAATGGGCTCTCCCATGTCTACGCGGACAGTGCTCACTTTGCCGTCGATCACTGTCAAATCCAGTACTTTAATGCCGGCTTTCGTTTCGAGGGTGACCGAATGCTTATCGGTCAATCCATTGTCAAAAACATATTTGCCGATGCAGCGGGATGCGTTTCCGCACATTTCCGATTCTGAACCGTCCGAGTTGAACATGCGCATACGAAAGTCGGCGCATTCGGAGGTCATGATCAAAACCAGGCCGTCGGACCCGATTCCAAAATGCCGGTCACTTACACGTATTGCAATTTCAGAGGGGTTCAACACCTGTTCCTGCATTGCGTTCACGTATATGTAGTCGTTTCCGGCTCCATGCATTTTCGTAAACTTCATAGCGTTCTTTTGTCTTTTTGAGGTCAAACAAATTTCTATGCAAATATAAGAGATATTTTTAATATTTCAATGAAAAAAAGCATTTTAATAGAAAATAATCCTTTTAGACTTTCATATTGTAGCAAAAAGAAGTGAATAATTGAAATTATATAACATTATGACACTGAACTATAACACTTCCGAAGAAATCTCAAATTATTATTTTGATTCTATAATCGAATATTAGCTATCATATTTACACATTTATTCATATTCTGCTGTCTTTTTGAAATTTCAGTCATTCTAAAGTGTCATTCTGCCACATAAAACCAAATCCTTCCTTTTGTCTAATTTGCACAATAGAAGGTCAATCTAGTTTTTCAACCCTGAACCAATCGATGTCCAACCATCCGCCATCGTTAATGACGTTCTGACGGGTACAGAAAAAACCCATTTTGGCACCGATCCATTTGCCTTCACGGGCAGGAAAAGAATCGCCCAGAACTGAAAATTTCTTGCCATCCAGACTGTAACTGAATTGGGTGTTTTTACCTCCGGTGAAACGGATACGGACGTACAATTCCTTCACGGTGAGTGGCAGGGAGGCTTTCACTTCCTCCACACCGCCTTTGTCCGCCTTCCAGCAAACATTTTGAGAGAGGACCACACCGTCCTTGGTGTTTTCGAGCGATAGCAGGGCGTAATCGTAACCCATCATCACAAAGCCAGCGCGTTCACCAATGTATTTGTCGGTGGGTTCGAAGCGGATTTTGGCCGTGGCGGTGAATTCGGGTGCCGGCAATTTCTGAAGGAGCAGGTTGGGAATGTCCCAAAGGCTTTTATAGGTGTCGGGCACTTTGTAGGAATAAAGTCGCAACCAACCACCGTTCGATGGATTGCAAAAATACCAAAAGGCAACTGGGTTGGCATGCCATTGCCATTGTAGGCCCAACGCATTGGACGTGAATTCGTCGCTTTCAGCAGGGGTTTCAATCGGAAAGGTTTTACCAACGTTGGGTTTGGAGTACTCGGAAACGGGTTCACCACAGCCGGTATTCTTTTTATCAATGCCGATGATAGGCCAATCACTCACCCACTTCATGGGGTTGAGGTGCACAATTCGGCCAACCGTTCCCACGTCCTGAAAATGGAGGAACCAGTCTTCGCCGGTATCGGTGCTCACCCAGGCGCCTTGATGCGGACCATTGATTTTGGTGCTGCCCTGCTGCAGGACGATGCGGGCTTCGTACGGACCAAAAGGATCCTTGGAGCGCAATACGGTTTGCCAGCCGGTAGCCACACCGCCAGCGGGTGCAAAAATGTAGTAAAAGCCGTTGCGCTTGTACATTTTGGAGCCTTCGATGGTTTCGTTGCCCTGATGACCGTCGTAAACAATTCGACCGTCACCAATCATTTTAGTACCGTCCGCATTCATCTTGGACATCAAAATTACCGATTTGTTTCCGGCTCGGCTTCCTGCCAGGGCGTATGACAAATACACTTGGCCGTCGGTGTCCCAAAATGGGCAGCAATCGATGAGACCTTTGCCACTTTTGACTAAAACGGGATCGGACCAAGGGCCTTCCACTTTCGAAGCTTTTACCATGTAAAACCCAAAATCGGGATCCGGATAATACACGTAGAATTCATTGTTGTGGAAGCGAATGGTTGGAGCCCAAACACCGCCTCCATGCTGCGGTTTATTAAAAACATCCTCCGGAACCTGGCGTTCGATGGCATAACCGGCCATCTTCCAATTCACCAAATCCTTGGATGCCAGAATGGGCAAACCCGGTGCACAGTTGAAACTGGAGGCAACCATATAATAGGTGTCGCCAGCTTTGCAAACATCCGGATCGGAGTAATCCGAATAAAGAATTGGGTTCTTGTATTTTCCGTTTCCAAGATCGGCCACCCAGACGTTCGATTTGATTTGACTGTGGACGGTAAGCATGTTCCCAACCAACAGTAGGAACAGGATCAATGTGGTACGCATGTTTTTTGGATTTGATTCAATTACAAATATAAACAAAAGCAGGCGAATGAAGGGTGGTGCATGAACGAAAAAAGAGGGTCGCATTGCTGGGACCCTCTTGATTCAGATTTCAAAAAATATTCGTCAAAATTTTTCAGACATGCGCTTGTAGCCGTTGTAACGCCATAAGGCATTTGCTTCGGCAGCTTTGAACAATTCTTCGGCTTCTTTGGGGAACGTTTTAGCCAAGGAGTTGTAACGAACTTCGCCCATCAGGAAGTCTTGGAACTTGCTCCAATCGGGTTCCTTGCTGTCCAACTGCATGGGGTTCAGCCCTTGAGCTTCCAGTTCGGGATTGAAACGGTACAAGTGCCAGTAACCGCATTCAACGGCTTCGGCTTGTTCCTGCTGTGCTTTACCCATCCCTAATTTCAAGCCGTGGCTGATGCACGGGGAGTAAGCAATGATGAGGGAAGGTCCGTTATAGGCTTCGGCCTCGCGGATGGCTTTTAGGGTCTGGGACTGGCTGGAACCCATGGCGATTTGAGCCACATAGACGTAACCGTAAGTGGCTGCAATCATGCCGAGGTCTTTCTTGCGAACGCGTTTGCCGGAAGCGGCAAATTTGGCGACTGCACCCACCGGAGTAGATTTGGAAGACTGACCACCCGTGTTGGAATACACTTCGGTATCCACCACCAGGATGTTTACATTCTTGCCAGAAGCCAATACGTGGTCGAGACCGCCGAAACCGATGTCGTAGCCCCAACCGTCACCACCAATGATCCACTGGGATTTCTTGATGATGTATTTGGTGAGCGGACGAATGGCTTTGCAAGTATCGCAATCGCAGGCATTTACGAGCGGAGTGATGAGCGCCTCGAGTTCAACCGTTTTGACGGCGACTTCGCGGTTTTCCAACCATTCGGTGAAATATCCTTTCAGTTCGTCGCTGCAGCTGTCGCAAATCAGTCCTTTCTGGAAGAGTCCAGCCAAACGGTCACGGAAGGTATCCACCGCGAAGACCATGCCCAAACCAAATTCGGCGTTGTCTTCAAACAAGGAGTTTGCCCATGCGGCACCATGACCTTCAGCATTTTTAGTGTAAGGGGTGGAAGGTGCGGAACCGGAATAAATGGAAGTACAACCGGTAGCGTTGGCCACCATCTGGCGGTCGCCGAAAAGTTGAGTGATCAGTTTGATGTACGGGGTTTCGCCGCAACCGGAGCAAGCACCGGAGAATTCAAACAACGGTGTTGCAAACTGTGAGTTCTTCACGTTGGACTGAACGTCTACCAAATGTTGTTTGGTTTTCACGTTCTTTACGGAAAATTCCCAGTTGGCTTGGTTGGGGAGTTGACCTTCGATTGGGGTCATTGCCAAGGCCTTGGCGCCTCTGTTGCCCGGACATACATCGGCACAATTGCCGCAACCCAGACAGTCGAGCACATCCACTTGGATGCGGAAGGTCGTGCCGGCGAATTGTTTGCCGGTGGTTTTCAGGGTGTTGTAGCTTTCGGGAGCCAGGGCTTGTTCAGCTTCATCCAATACGAACGGACGGATGGAAGCGTGGGGACAAACGTAAGCGCACTGGTTGCATTGGATGCAATTGTCGGCATTCCAAACTGGAACATTGGCGGCTACACCACGCTTGTCGTATGCTGCGGTGCCTTGATCCCAAGTACCGTCCTCACGGCCTTTGAAGGCAGAAACGGGAAGATCGTCACCGGCTTGTGCATTGATGGGCATCACCACGTTGCGGATGAAATCGGGGATGGAAGCATCGAAAACTGGTTTTTCATCCTCCAGATTAGCCCAATCAGCAGGAACGTCAACTTTCACATAATCACCACCGCGGTCAACAGCGGCGTAGTTCATGTTCACAATGGATTCACCCTTCTTGCCGTAAGACTTGTTGATGGCATATTTCATCTTGTCCACAGCCAATTCGTAAGGTATCACGTTGGTGATCTTGAAGAATGCGGACTGCAGGATGGTGTTGGTGCGGTTGTCCAGACCAATTTCCTGTGCGATGTCGGTGGCGTTGATGATGTAGAAGGTGATGTTGTTTTCGGCCAGGTATTTTTTAACCTTGATTGGAAGGTGTTTCTTCACTTCTTCGGCATTCCAAACCGTGTTGAGCAGGAAAGTTCCGTTTTTCTTCAGACCCTTGGTCACATCGTAGAGGTGTAGGTACGCCTGAACGTGGCAAGCAACGAAGTCAGGGGTGGTCACCAAATACGTCGAACGGATTTCTTTATCGCCGAAACGCAAGTGCGAGCAAGTGAAACCGCCAGACTTCTTGGAGTCGTAGGCGAAATAGGCCTGCACTTTCTTATCGGTGTTGTCTCCGATGATCTTGATGGAATTCTTGTTGGCACCTACCGTACCGTCCGCACCAAGTCCGTAGAATTTGGCTTCGTAGGTTCCGGCAGCACCCATGGGGATTTCAGCCTTTAGATTGAGCGAGGTAAAAGTGACATCGTCCACGATACCCACGGTGAAGTGGTTTCTAGGCATTTTCATAGCCAAGTTTTCGTAGATGGCCAAAACCGATGCAGGCGTAAAGTCTTTGGAAGACAGGCCGTAACGACCACCGACAATAACGGGCGCATTTTCCGTACCGTAGAAACAGTCTTTTACATCCAAATAAAGTGGTTCGCCGGTGGCACCCGGTTCTTTGGTACGGTCAAGTACGCAAATATTCTTGGCAGTTTTGGGAACGGCTGCTAGGAAATGTTTGGCGGAGAACGGACGGTACAGGTGAACAGCCACCATACCCACTTTTTCGCCTTTGGCATTCAAGTAGTCAATACCTTCACGAAGTGCTTCTGTGGCTGAACCCATGGCAATAACCACGCGGTCTGCATCGGGAGCACCGTAATAGTCGAACAAACCGTAGTTGCGACCGGTGATCTTGTTCATCTCGTTGATGTATTCTTCAACAATAGGAACCACATTGTCGTAGAACGGATTGCAAGCTTCGCGAGATTGGAAGTACGTGTCCGGATTCTGAGCGGTACCACGAGCTACCGGGTTTTGAGGATTCAGGGCACGATCGCGGAATTCGGCCAAAGCTTTCTGGTCGATGAGAGAAGCCACATCGGCCATATCCATTTCTTCAATCTTCTGGATTTCGTGCGAGGTGCGGAAACCGTCGAAAAAGTGTACGAACGGAATGCGGGTTTTGATGGAAGCCAGGTGCGCAACAGCAGCCAGGTCCATCACTTCTTGTACGGAACCGGTGGCCAGCATGGCACAGCCTGTTTGACGAACAGCCATCACATCCTGATGGTCGCCGAAAATGGATAGCGCCTGAGCAGCCAATGCACGAGCAGAAACGTGGTAAACACCGGGAAGCAGTTCACCGGCAACCTTGTACATATTGGGGACCATCAGCAACAGCCCCTGGGAGGCTGTAAACGTATTGGCCAGAACGCCAGCCTGAAGCGCTCCGTGCATGGCACCGGCAGCGCCACCCTCGGATTGCATTTCCTGCACTTGAACGGTTTCGCCAAAGATGTTTTTTCTGCCGGCAGCAGCCCACTCGTCCACGTATTCAGCCATCGTGGAGGACGGTGTGATGGGATAAATGGCGGCTACTTCGCTGAACATGTAAGCGATGTGTGCAGCAGCCTGATTGCCATCACAGGTCAAAAACTTTTTCTGTTTCGTCATAGGAATCTAAAATTTGAGTGTATATGAATTTGCTTGATTTAGTATAAAAAGCCGAAAAGCCACAAGGGAATCACGTTGTCACGTCCCGAGTTGAGCTTGTCCATGGCGTACCAATAGGCAGGATTGTTTTTCCCGTTGAGCTTTCCGGTGCAAATCTGGAAAAGCTCGGTTCCGTTCAGGGTGAATTGGGCACTTTTTCGACCGGTGTTCACCTTGTTGTCCCGATGTAGCGTGTTGTAAAAGAAGGTTTCGCAAAGAGCTTGCTGGTCCACTTTCAGTTTGTCTTGAAGCACATACATCAAATTGGTGTTGTGCAAGTAAATCTTGGAGGGTTTCTTCGGATAGGTTTCTCCAACCGGATACAAGGTATCGATGAGTCTGGCGTCCTTGAGGTACTTGATGTAGTTCATCACGGTAGCCCTGGAAATCTCGATTTCGGTGCTTAGTTGACTGATGTTGGGCGTGCATGGTGCATCCACACCGATCAGATAAAGGAGCTTACGGATTTTGGAAAGATACTTCAGATCGATCTGTTTGATGAGCAGAATATCTACCTCAATCATCATGTTCATGGTTTTGAGCAGGTTTTCCGAGAAATTGCGTTTCTCCAGATAAAAGGGGTAAAAACCATGGTGAATGTAGTCCTGGAAATAATCGAGGGGACTGACCTTGGAAAGGATTTCTTCGGCAATCTTTTGGTGGTTTTCCAGTATTTCGTCGAGGGTATAGACCGGAAAATCGGTGCCGGCTATCAGGTTCAGGAACTCCCGGAAGGAGAATCCACGGAGGTTGTACGACTTCACAACGTCTGCCAAATCAGGGTTCTCATCTTTTAGACGCATCACAGATGAACCCGAAAAAACCACGTGCAGTTCTGGGCAGGAGTCGTAAATGGCTCGTAGGTTTTTTGACCAATTGGGATCTTTGAACACTTGGTCGATGATGAGCGTCTTTCCACCACGTTGGCTGAAGTCCCTGGCAAAATCAACGATATTGTGCTGTGTGAAATAAAAATGGTTGAGGTTGATGTACAGGCAGGAACGGTCGGTTCCGAATGTTGACTTGGCATATTCGAGCAGGAAGGTGGTCTTGCCTACGCCGCGGCTGCCCTTGATGCCTATAAGTCGGTCGTTCCAGTTGATTTCGTCCATCAACTGCCGCCGAACATGCGAATGCACATGCTCCACCAGATATTTGTGGGTGCGGTAGAACCTTTCCATAGCCAAGTGTGTATTTGGGAAACGCAAAGATAGAAAAAAAAATCTGTATTTTGCAAAGTGTGGATAGCAAAATGGGGTTTTTTTAAGTCTTATACACAAGAATATCTTCTATGTTTGGATTTATTACAAATATTTGATCAATAATGTTTGGTTCTGTTACAAATAATTTGTGATCTATGTTTGGAATTATTACAAATTGATGTATATTTGCCCAATAAAAGCAAAATTATGTTTCAAAGAAAATCGCTGGAAGGGCTCAGAAACTGGAGCTTGAAAGCCAAACACAAGCCATTGGTCATCCGTGGAGCCAGGCAAGTTGGAAAGACCACCCTAATTAACGAATTCAGCAAGGAATTTGACGCCTTTTTATCCCTAAATCTGGACAAAAAAGAGGAGAAAGCCTTGTTTGAAAAAGAGGATTCCGCCGAACAGATTTTAACGACCATTTTCTTGCTTAAAAACCAAATCCGAGTGAAGGGCCGGACGCTTCTTTTCATCGATGAAATTCAAAATTCGCCCAAAGCCGTGGCACTGCTTCGCTATTTTTACGAGGACCTCCCCGATTTGTATGTGATAGCCGCCGGCTCACTTCTTGAAAGCCTGATAGACAACCAAATTTCTTTTCCGGTTGGCCGGGTGGAATACATGGCGCTGCGACCCTGTTCGTTTTTGGAGTTTCTCGATGCCATGGGTGAAAAGGCGCTTAAGAAAGCCTTGGAAACAGCTAGCGTTCCTGCAGCGCTACACAACAAGACGATGCGTTTATTCAATGAGTTTGTGGTAGTGGGAGGTATGCCGGAGGCGGTTGCTTCGTATGCAGAAAACAAAGACATTGTTGCACTGAATGACATTTACGAAACCTTGCTGACCGGTTATCGGGAGGATGCCGAGAAATATGCCCAAGGCAATGCCAATCAACAAGTTTTGAGATACATCTTAACCAATGGGTGGTCACAGGCTGGGGAGCGTATTCGTTTTGAAAAGTTCGCTTCCTCCAATTACCGTTCCCGTGAAATGGGTGAAGCTTTTCGGACCTTGGAAAAGGCGATGCTGCTCGAGCTGGTCTATCCTGCAACCAACTCAGACCTACCAATTCAACCCGATTGCAAGAAGTCCCCCAAACTGTATTGGCTGGATACCGGCCTGGTCAATTATGTTTCCAACTTCCAAAAGGAATTGTTCCAATTGAGAGACATCAGCGATGCTTGGAAAGGGAAAATTGCCGAACACATTGTAGGTCAGGAGCTATTGTCATCCAACCGATTGGTTTCGGCCAAGCGCTATTTTTGGGTGCGGGAGGCTAAAAATGCGCAGTCCGAGTTGGATTTTCTGTATTATTTCGATGGGCATGTCCTTCCGGTCGAAGTTAAGTCCGGCTACAACTCCAAACTCAAATCGTTGCATTGGTTTATGGAATCCTCCACCGAAAACGTGGCCCTGCGTTTCTGGGGTCAGCCGTTTTCCTTGGATATCGTGACAACGCCTTCCGGCAAGAAATTCAGGCTATACAATCTGCCTTTTTATGATGCAGGAGTGGTGGATGCTTTTTTGAGACAAGCGGATTTCAGCGGCTCTTTTTGACGTTTTGAACCACTTCGGTCACCATCGATTTGAGTTCTTCCAAAAAAAGGCCGGAGTCGTATTCCTTGCGCTCGATCTGTCGGAGTTTCTTTTCCCACAGGCCGGTGAGTTCTGCGGATTTTAATAACTCCTCGCTGATGTGGCCGATCAGGTCGATCCCTGTCGTAGTGGCAATCAGGTTCTTGCGTTCCTTACGGATGTACGTGCGCTTGAACAACGTTTCGATGATGTTGGCTCGCGTGGAAGGGCGCCCAATGCCGTTTTCTTTCAGTGCATCCCGAAGCTCTTCGTTTTCAACCAGCTTACCCGCCGTTTCCATGGCGCGCAACAAGGTCGCTTCGGTGTACGGTTTGGGCGGTTGCGTCTGTTTTTCGGCCAAATCAGGCACATGCGGGCCCGATTCACCTTTTACAAAAAGTGGCAGCGTGCGTTCCTCGTCTTGCGGTTTTTCATCTTCCTCCACGACCGTTTCCTTCTCGAAAACCACCCGCCAACCCGGCTCCAAAATCTGCTTTCCCGTCACTTTGAAGGGAATATCACTTACATCGCCCATTACCGTGGTGGTCGAAAATTTGCAGTCGGGATAAAAAGCCGCGATGAAACGCCTGGTCACCAGGTCATAGACTTTCCGCTCTTCCGCCGTCAAATTCATTGGCTGAACCCCAGTCGGAATGATGGCGTGGTGGTCGGTCACCTTGCTGTTGTCGAAAACCTTTTTGGTCATGGGGATTTTGGTCGCCAAAACCGGCGCTGTCAGGCTGGCGTAGTCCTTCAAACCCTTTAGCGTCGGTTCCACTTTGGGGTAAATGTCGTCGCTCAAAAAGGTGGTGTCCACCCGCGGATAGGTGGTGAGTTTCTTTTCGTACAGCGATTGAATCAGTTTCAATGTTTCATCGGCCGAAAACGCAAACTTCTTGTTGCATTCCACCTGCAGGGACGTCAAGTCGAACAGCCTCGGCGGCGCTTCCGTCCCTTTTTTAGCGGACGAATCCGTGATCACGAACGGCGCATCACTCACCTGTTGCAGGAAATCCTCCCCTTCCTCCTTCGTGGTAAACCGCCCTTTGGTGGCCGAAAACGTGGTGTCGCGGTACACCGTTTTGAGTTCCCAATACGTTTGCGGAACAAAGTTCTCAATTTCCAGCTGTCGGTTCACAATCAGCGCCAGCGTCGGTGTCTGAACCCTTCCGATGGAAAGCACCTGGCCCTTAGGCGCATACTTGACCGTATACAGTCGCGTCGCATTCATGCCCAGCAACCAGTCGCCGATGGCCCGAAGCATCCCGGCTTCGTACAGCGATTTATATTCTTCTTGTGGTTTGAGTTTGGTGAAACCCTCTTTGATGGCTTCCGACGTCAAGGACGAAATCCACAACCGCTTTACCGGACAATGCACGCCAGCCTTCTGCATCACCCAGCGCTGGATGAGCTCTCCCTCCTGCCCCGCATCCCCACAATTGATGACTTCATCCGCCACGGACATCAACTTTTCAATGACCGCGAACTGCTTCTTATAGCCATCGTTTTCAATCAATTTGATGCCGAAACGCGGCGGTATCATGGGCAAGAAATTCAGGTTCCACGCCTTCCAATCCGACGCATATTCGTGGGGTTCTTTCAGGGTACAAAGATGCCCGAACGTCCAAGTGACCTGGTACCCGTTTCCTTCCAGGTAGCCATCTTTTTTTGCGTTCGCGCCTAGGATGGCAGCGATTTCACGGGCGACACTGGGTTTTTCGGCGATGCAGACGATCATACGTTTTTTTAAGACGACAAAGATAATTCGAGAATCCGCATTTGAAGCCAAAATAGTCTTAAATCACATCGAAATGGACTTTTTAAGAGCCGAATACTGAAGAAGAATTGATTCGCTGCAAGAATGGCTCAAAGAGGCAACCTGTATTGATCATAGGAGTCCGATAAATCGGCAAATCCTCTGTTGCAAAAAAATTCATCAGCCATTTCAAGCTAATTGTAGAAGTCAATGTTGAATCGTATGTTGAAGCAAAACCAGCAATTAAAGTTGGTTTTATTCTCTCATACAACTAATTGACCATGACTTTTATCGCTTCGTTGGTGTCATCGAATCGAACCAGATACATCCCTGCATTTAAATTTGTAATCACGGCTTCATTCGAAATAATGCTTGTTTTGAAACATCGATTTCCCAACATGGAGTAGAGAGAAACAGTCGTATTTGTTATGCCTGAGATCGTAAGTGTATTCTTGTTCGAAAGAACACGACACCCATTACTGGTAACAAAATCTACGACAGTGCTGTTGCAATCTTCCGTAAAAGTAAATGCCGATGGAATAGCATTAGCGTCCGTGCTACCACCAATATTCCTATAGGTTATATTGCAAAACGTGCCTTGACCATTTGGCCAACTATAGAATAGTCCATACATACCTGCTCCATCAATGTGGATATTCGTTAATTGTATGTTCGAAATGGTGTTACCACCGCTACCAATATAGACCCCATTGTATTTGGAGTTGTAAAGATCAATACTGTCGAGTTTGATGTTTCGAAGTTGATAATTGGAACTACTATAAAGGTGTACTGCGCCCTGCTGAGCGCCCCAAAAATCGCCTGAAACGCCGACTGTACCACCAGCAACGCCACCCTTATAAACCGAGATGTTGCGAAATTCATTATAACCGGTAGTACTGAATCCAACGCCTGCAAAATCACAATTGGCACGAAGTCCTGCTTCCATCGGGTCAATAATGACACAGTTAAGAGCCATGTTTTGCTGGCCGCCAAAAAAACCGATACTGGAAGCACGCCAGTTGTTTTCGGCAGTATTGTACTGAAAAGTATTGTTTACACACATTTCGCCAGACGACCAGGTTGCCATATCATCGTCTCCATTGTTGCGGAAACTGCATCGTCGCACCACCGCATTGTTTACCCCTTGGCAAAGATTCAAACCATCGGCATAATTGTTGCGGAAACGGCACTTTTCAACAAGCAAATTATTTGAACCTTTTCCTCCATAATTTGCAATCCATCCACCACATTCGAAATGCTCCACCCATACATTGCGAATGACGGAACCTGTTCCAAAACCACCCATGAACCCTTTGCCCACTTGATAGTTCGAATTGTTGCTGTAATACCGCTTGTTGTTCACTGTGCTCAAATACAGTCCGTCAATAACAATATCGCTGTTGTTGGTTTCGATACCGCGGTTGGCGTATGTTGTTTTACTGTCGGAAGAAGCAATGAAATTAATCTCGGTGTACCACATCCCTGCACCAATCAATTTGGTATGGTCGGTAGTAATCATTATCCGGTTTTCATCAGCATATTTGCCGGGTGGAATGAAAATTGTTTTCCCACCATTACTAAGAATAAAACGAGCGAGCGAAACAGATGAATCATACATGACTTTGTTTGTATCGGCTATCGATTCAAATGTTACAGGATCTGGAACCGGTTCTAGTTCAGCAAAATCGATGGTATAAGGCGTTGCATTGTCATATGGCTTTACCAATTTGAAGGTAGCTCCGGCAGGAATTTTAGTTGCCAATTTCACATGCATTTCGTCAAACTTCATGCGTGCGAATTTGCTAGTAGATGGAATATTATCCGGGTATTTTGGTGAACCGTATTTTACAGTGTATTGCCACGCCCAGTACGAATTTAATGTAACATCCTGAATGAATTGATCATTCACATATAAAGCCAAGAGCGCTGTCGTTCCTACTCCGCTGGGTACGTCGGGCAAAGAAAAACGAATCGTCAATCCATCTGCTGCTTCATCATTTACCCATTGAATGTACGAATCTTTGGCAATAAGTTGTGTGGCTACCTGGTTTGTTGCTTCACTTTGAAGGGTGGATTGATCGTAGGTTGCAACCAATATGTTCCCAGTTGTCACACATTTTCCTGTTTCAGCTTCGTAACGCTTGTACGTTCGGTCATAATAGCCTCTTTCAATCGCATCATCGGGAAAAGCAACATGCTGTGCAAGGACATTCCACGTTGATGCAACAACAAAAAAGGAAAGAAGCAAATTGGACTTTTTCATGTTTTACTTATAGAATTAATAACGGCTTTTGAACGACGCTATTGCCTTGCTAATACTTTAAATACATCTGACTATATATCACACAAAATTAGTAGATTGTGATTGAAAGGTTTTGAAAACCAAAACAATATAATGAGAATATAAGCAATCTTTAGGTATGTTTCTCATAAACAAATAGTTGCACTTTACATTCTACTTCAAAAATACAATCAATTATACCTAGAAAAGTAGAAAAAAATGCGAAATATTCCAATGGTTCGGAAATCTCCCAAATAAATTGTCGAATATCGAATTTATATTTTTCTATTTGAGTTTATATTTATACATCAGATAGTTAGATACTTGGATCAATAAATCGTGTTTTAATGTGATATTTTTCATAGAGTTCCATTTCTTGACAACTAAGAATTTTAACTTTGTTTTGTAAATCTCAAATTCTTCACAAATCACATTCATTTATTGTGTAAATAGGATTCAGATTTAATGACCTTCTTGTAAAACAAATCAATACGTATTTATGAAAAACAAACTAAGATTTATGGTTTTCTTTGTCGTGATCATTTGCTGCTTCTCGGCTACCAAAAGTTACGCACAGAGTCAAAATTCAAAGAAAATTACCGGAAAAATTGTTGATGCAACGAACGAAGCAATTATTGGCGCTTCCGTTTTTGTTGAAGGCACAACCATCAGTGTTGTATCCAATTTGAATGGAAATTTTGAATTGACCGCTCCTGTTGGAAGTACAATAAAAGTGAGTTTTATCGGATACATTCCCTATAAGGAAGTCATCACCAACTCCAAAAATACCTATCCGATTACCTTAATAGAAGATTCAAAATCATTGGATGAAATCGTCGTTGTGGGGTACGGAACACAGAAAAGGTCTGAATTAACCGGTTCCATAAGTTCTGTTCGAACAGAAGACATCAAAGACTTTTCTTCAAAAAGTTTGGCCGAATCCCTTAGTGGTGCCATTGCAGGGGTAATGGTTACCAAAAGTAGTGGTGCTCCGGGTAGTGGTGCCGATATCATTATTCGTGGTGCCGCTTCTGTGAATGGGATGAAGCCATTATATGTGGTAGATGGCGTAAAACAAGGAACCGGCTTTGAGTTTAATATGAGGGATGTAGAATCCATTGAAGTTTTGAAAGACGCCGGTTCAAGCGCAATCTATGGTGCACAGGCAGCCGGTGGTGTCATTTTAATAACGACCAAGCATGGTGCAAAAGGAGAAAAAACCATCGTCAATGCAAATGCTCGTTTTGGTAAACGTAACATTTCCAATAACATACAACTACTCAACAGAGACGAGTTTATTAGAGCCAGAAGTTACATGGGAGCAGACATCTTAAGTTATGAAGGCGTTACAAGTGCTGCCGAACTGCCCGATGTGGATTGGATGGATTTGATGTACAATACCGGCATTGAACAAGAATACAATACTTCCATCTCGGGTTCCACCGATAAAGCCAACTTTTTTATGTCAGGTGGCTATTACAGCGAACAGGGGGTATTTCTGGATACGAAAGCAGATCGTTTTTCGTTCAGAACAAACATTGATTACAAATTAAACAAACACATCACCATTGGAGAAAATATTTATGGCAGTTTACGGAAGAACAATCCGTCGAAACAGTACTCCGTCTATACCAATTCCATTCCATTCCGCACCGTTCCTACCATGAAAGCCGTGAATGAGGACGGCTCATTCGCACCAACACCATCCTATTTGAACGGCCCTAATCTGTATGGTAATGAGCTCACCTATCATTATACGGATAATAATTACAGTGTGAATGCACTGGCCTATTTGAACGTTAATTTCTTTAAAGGGTTGGATTTAAGAATCAATGCATCCGGAAGTTTTTATGGATTTTCGAACAATGCTTTTTCTGAAGCGTTTAATTTTAGAGCCATTGCCGAAGATGAATGGATGGACGCCAGAGCTGGCACATCGCAGGAATTGACCTATAATGCGACGTTGACTTTCGACAAAAAGTTTGGCGATCACGCTCTTAAAATAATGGCAGGAACGGAAGCGACCAAATACGATTCCTACAACACCAGCATTCATGCCATCGATTTCCCCATTCCCATTGCTCAAACAATCAGCCTTTCTACCAATCCGGCAAAAATTGGAAGAGATTTTCTGGGAGTTGGCAGAGGCCAATCGTTTTTTGGACGAATAAACTATTCCTATTTGGGTAAATATTTGCTAACGGCCAATGTTCGCCGCGACGGTTCGGATAAATTTGGGCCAAACAACCGATGGGGCACTTTCCCTTCTGTGAATGGAGCTTGGAGAATGAATGAAGAGTCTTTCATAAAAGATAACATCAATTGGATTTCAAACGCGAAACTTCGTGCCAGTTGGGGGATATTGGGGAATGACGGAATTCCTCAGTTCTTGTATCAGCAGTCGTATGTTGGCGACCAGATCGTTTATAATTTTGGCGGAAAAGGACAGGTTCAGGGATGGGCCAATTTTAAAGTTCCAAACGCCGATATTAAATGGGAAGAAGTGCATCAAACGGACATTGGTTTGGATTTGGGATTCTTGAATAACAAATTGACGTTTGTTTACGATTATTACAACAGGCAAACCAAAGACATGCTCTATTGGCGCATAGTTCCTTTAGCAAGCGGCATTGGTTATTACACCGACATCAACACCAAAATGCCAATCAATATCGGTCAGGTAGAAAATATTGGACACGAATTTACCCTGAACTGGAACGACAAGAAGGGTGATTTCAAATACGCCATTGGTGGAAATATGTCTTTCAACGAAAATAAAGTGGTTCAACTTGGCGATGAAGGTGCAGCACCCATCACGTATGGCATTAATCGTACGGAAAATGGCAAAGCGATGGGTCTGTTTTATGGTTACCAAGCCATTGGCATTTTTCAAAATCAGGCTCAGGTGGATGAATACAATGCAAAAGCTGTCGCCAACGGTATGACGTATTATTGGAAAGAAAGGACCTCTGTTGGTGACTTGATTTTCAATGATTTTGGTCAAGGATTTGTGAATGAGAAGTGTCAAACCTACATCGGTAATCCGTGGCCAAAAATGATTTATGGCATCAATATGACTATGGAATACCAGGGCTTTGATTTGAATTTGCAATTTCAGGGTGCAGCCGGATTCGACATTTACAACGGTGTTAAAGCCTTTACACAAACGTTTGGAAACGATGGTAATACCACTTCAGACATTTTTAAAAATTCATTTTTTGGCGATAATGGCTTGACAAATATGCCACGCAACGGGATGTTTGATGAAAACAATCAATGGATTGGTGATCCGAGTCAGAATTTTGGAACCACTTCTTCCTTTTGGGTAGAGAAAGGGGATTATCTAAAATTGAAGAATCTTGTTATTGGCTATTCTTTGCCAAAAAACATTCTGAAGAAAGCAACAATTACCAACGCTCGCATCTATTTTAGCGCTCAAAATGTGTTTACATTAACAAAATATACCGGCATAGACCCAGAAATTGCAGGAACTTCGACCGAGGGTTCACAAAGTGTTTTGCAACGCGGTGTAGATACCTATAATCGTTATTTACCATCCCGTTTGTATTCTATTGGTCTTGACATAAGATTCTAATCCATTGATTAACAAAGAAATATATATCAATTATGAAAAATAGAATGTATCTATTCATTGCGTTCGCTCTCCTTTCGGCAACCTTTTCGGGATGCTCCGACTTTCTTGAAGTTGCGGATAAAGGTTCGGTTTCTCCCGCTGTTTTTCCAAGCACGTTGGATCAGGTGGATTTGATGTTGACCGCCAGTTATGCAGGTAGCCATCAAAAAGGGCTGTATTCATTTCACTGGTTTCCATTGGGAGTTTATCTGTACGATCATACTTCGAACACCGATGGCGGCTACGATTCCAGAGCCACTCAAATGAGCAACAATACAAGTACGGATTGTCCGTATAATGATCAAACGTATTCGGATATACTTCGATGGGCTGGATTGTCAAATGCTGCTTTAGAAGGCATTGAGAAATTTAGAACGGATTTTCCCGCAGCTGCTCTAGCCGTTTCAGCAAAACTGGATTATATGAAAGGGCAGGCCTTGTTTAATAGGGCATTGGCTTACTGGCACGGACAAATTTATTTCGAGATTGAAAGTAAAGTAGATGGCCTTGGGCTTCCTCTGATTGATAAAGTGCCGACATCGATTGAAGAGATGATGCCTCCGCGTGCAACGACTGAAAAGTCTTGGGATTTCATCATCACCACACTCATTGAGGCGATTCCTTTGCTCGAAGGGTATAATACGGACTTATCCAGAGCTACTGAATGGGCGGCCAAGGGTCTTTTGGCAAAATCGTACATGCAGGCTCGTAGACCAGCATTGGCAAAACCTGTTTTAGAAGATATTATCAACAACAGTGGCAAGCAATTGGTTACGTACGCTGTGTATTCCAATATGTTTTATGGTGACCCCGTCAATGAATTCAACAAAGAAACGTTGTATGAGATTGACATGACCAAAAGCCCAACCCAAAACGGACCTTGGGGTGGATACACCACCGGCAGCGGAATGCAAATGGTATTTTCACCATGGCCGCTCAATCTGGATTTTCGGAATAAGCCATCAACGACCCAATACGATATCATTACCAATTCTACAGGCGGATGGGGCAATAATTATGTTCATGATGCCAATGTTCGTCGCTTTGGTTTTAATTTACCTGCACCTGGAAACAGAATTAAAAATCTAGCTTTTGCAACAGCCGCCCCCCGTTCCATAACCAACCTGCCTTATATTGTCGATCCTGCTTATAGCACTAGAAGCAACGAAATCCGCACTAATAAGGAAGCTGACCCACGTTTGTATATTGGCGCTGGTCAACCATACGTCGATACTTTTCTAGATGCGCTTGGGCGTGTGACCTTCTATGACAAGTCTCCGGGTATGAATAATCAACCTGAACTTTTGTCGTGGAATCATAAAAAATTCACCAACAAATTGGGAACCGAACAACAACTGAACTTTAGTAGCCCAGCCAATTTTCCAGTGGTCCGTTTGGCAGATATTTACCTGCTGTATGCAGAAGTATTGAAAGATACCGACCCAGTTACTGCTCTGGCTTATATCAATAAAGTACATCGCCGTGCTTACAATTATCCCATCGATAGTCCTTCACCGGTTGATTACACCAGCTTAACCGATTCGACGATGGCGCCTGCCGAAGACCATTTATCCATTGATGTTTTGAAATACGAACGTTGGGCTGAATTGTTTGCCGAAGGCCAATGGTGGTTTGATGTCCGCCGTTGGGAAATTGGTCAACAAGAGGTGGATTTTTTCAAGGAAACTCGCAATGGACCTCTCACTTTCAGAGGCGAAGATTATTATGTGCAACCAATTCCGAAAACAGAAATTGAAAGGTATCACGGTACGATTACACAATCGGGGAAGTATTGATTTGATTGAACAATAAGATTAGAAGATGTTTCAAAAGAGCGCCTTGACCTTGGCACTCTTTTGAAACATCTTTAACCGTTCTGCTAAAAAGAGTTTACTTCAATGTCAAAGATCAAAACAAGAAATAGCAAGCTGTTGACATTCAAGATGTTTGCAATACTATTGCCATTTTTGATTTTGATTGTTGTCGAAGTGCTCCTACGACTTTGCAACTACGGCTACAACACAACGCTTTTTGTTGAAGACAAGTCGGGAATGTATTACTACTTAAACCCTGATTTGTCTAAAAAATATTTTTCCATTCGAGAAAACGCCACACAAGGAAATTATGAACTTTTTCCAAAAGTAAAAAAGCCGGGAACGTTGCGATTCTTTGTTCTGGGCGAATCTTCCTCCGTCGGTTTTCCGTATATGCACAACGGCGCATTTTCGCGCATGCTTAAATACAGATTGCAGTTTGCTTATCCCGATGTCCCAATCGAGATCATTAACTTATCACTGACAGCGGTCAATTCATATACCTTGTACGATGTCTCAAAACAGTTGATCAGCTATCAGCCCGATGCCATTCTGATTTACGCCGGGCACAATGAATACTATGGCGCGCTAGGTGTTGCTTCCTCCAGCAGCATAGGTCGGAATACCAATTGGGTACGGGCAACTATCGCACTCAAAGAATTCAAGCTTGGCCAATGGGTTTTCAATTTGGCGGCTAAACTAAAAGGGAGCGATAAAAAAACAACCGATTATTCCTTGACGTTGATGGAGCGAATGGCTCAGAGCCAATCCATTCCCTATAATTCCACCCTGTTTCATCAAGGTATAAAACAATTTGATACCAACATGAACGATCTGCTGAAGCTTTTCAGCAAGAACAAAATACCAGTATTCATTAGCAACTTGGTTTATAATCAGAAAGACCAAAAACCGTTTATCACTTGTACGGAGAATTTTAACGCAGCGAATGAATTCGAATTGGGAAACATCGCTTATGCAAAGCAAGACTATCTTTCAGCCAAAAAGCACTATATATTGGCCAAAGAATATGATGGACTTCGTTTTCGAGCTCCAGATCAGATCAATATTCATATTAAAGGGTATGCTCAGAAGGATTCCAATGTCCATTTTGTTGACGCTGTGCATGCGTTTGAACGTCATTCTCCACATGGCATACTGGATTCGACGTTGTTGTTGGAACATGTTCATCCCAATCTGAAAGGGCAACAACTAATATCCGATGCTTTTTATCAGGCATTGAATGCATCGGGCCTATTACCAGAAGCCAAGGGCAAAGCTTTAGACATTACTTCAAAAGAGTATCCGTTTACTGCTTTTGACAGTCTCTTCGGCCAAATTTCCGTATGGCTTTTAAAAGAACAATGGCCTTTTAATGAACCAATCCCGACCGAAAATCCGAATCATGTAAGGACGTATCCAGAACAAGTGGCCGGTGGTTGTGCCGTCAAGCAAATCAACTGGTTTGAATCCATGCAGTCGCTTTATGAGTATTACAAACAGAAAAATGATTTGGGAAACGCATTGCGAATCATGGAAGGTCTTTGTTTGGAGTATCCGTATAATGGGGAGTATTTTCTGCTGGCAGGCAAATTGAGTTTCCTGCAAAAGGAAGAAAAGAAGGCACTGTTTTATTTGAACAAATCCAGTGAAATTGCTCCAAGTACGGAAGCCGTTTCGCTCCTAAACTTGATATTGAATCATCAGGCTCCCAAGAGTCTAACTGTTTCTACATTTTATCAACCATGACTACACGCAAGCAAAATACCGACTTTGGAATCGTATTGGCACTCGTTTTGTTGGTTGCTGGTACTATCTGGAAAATCCATATTCTTTACAGTTTGGCCATCGTTTCTTTAGCGATAACAGCTGTTTTTCCAGTTTTCTTTACACCCTTTTCGGGATTGTGGTTAAAATTTTCCAAAATCATCGAAGCGTTTTTCTCGAAAATGATACTCACTGTTCTCTTTTTCGTACTTGTTACTCCAGTAGGTCTTTGGCGCCGCTGGTTTGCAAAAGACAACCTCCAACTTCGTAGTTTTAAGAAAAGCATCAAAAGCGTTTTTATAGTAAAAAACACCACTTTCAAGAAAGAAGACCTTGAAAATCAGTATTAATAGTCAAAAAAATATGGAATTCTTAAAAGAATTTTTCGCTTTTCTGAAGGCACGGAAAAAGTACTGGCTGATTCCGTTGGTTTTAATCCTTCTGCTTTTTGGGCTGCTACTTGTTTTTGCTCAAGGTTCTGCTTTGGCACCTTTCATCTATACCCTTTTCTAAAAAATGAAAGCTGTTTTAGGAATATCGTTCAATTACCACGATAGTGCAGCAGCGCTTATCCTGGATGGGAAAATTGTAGCCGCTGCTCAGGAAGAACGTTTCAGCCGAAAAAAAAACGACGCTTCTTTTCCAAGTCAAGCCATTGATTACGTATTGAAAGAGGCCGGGTTAAGTGGTTCAGACATCTCCTTAGTCGCTTATTACGAGAAACCGTTCATTAAGTTCGAACGATTGTTGGAAACGTACCACGCTTTTGCCCCAAAGGGGGTACTAAGTTTTGTGAAAGCAATACCGATATGGGTGAAGGAAAAATTATTTTTAAGAAAAACGATAGAAACGGAACTAGCTAAACATGGGATTCAGGCAAAAATCCTGTTCTCGGAGCATCATTTATCGCATGCAGCCAGCGCTTTTTATCCATCACCGTACGAAAAGGCGGCGATTTTAACCATTGATGGCGTTGGTGAATGGGCAACGACCACCATCAGCCTGGGCAACAAAAATACGATCACTCAACTTCGTGAATTGCATTTTCCACATTCCTTAGGCTTGCTATACTCTGCGTTTACCTATTATTGTGGTTTTAAGGTAAATAGCGGCGAATATAAATTAATGGGGCTCGCTCCTTACCGGATTCTTTCGGAAAGGACAAACCGATACATCCGACAAATCAAAGAATGCTTGGTCGATATCCGTGATGACGGCTCTTTTCTTTTGAACATGGACTACTTTGATTTTGCAACCGGATTGAAAATGACAACTTCGAAAAGATGGGAACGTCTTTTCGGAATTCCTCCACGCAAGCCCGAAAGCGACATCTTGCAAGAATACATGGACTTGGCTTATGCCATTCAGAACGTAACGGTTGAGATTGTACTCCAATTGGTTGAAACTGCTAAAAGGCTGACTGGATGCACGAATCTGGTCATGGCAGGAGGTGTGGCGCTAAATTGCGTGGCAAATGGGAAAATCGAACAGAGTGGAATCGTTGAGAACTTATGGATTCAACCGGCTGCCGGAGATGCCGGAGGTGCTTTGGGAGCGGCCTTGGCTGCCTGGCATATTTATTTGGGCGAGCATAGAACTCCTGAAAATCCGGACGCTATGTCTGGTTCCTATTTGGGACCTTCTTTTTCTGATAAAGATATTCAGAATCTCATTCGCAATACAAATGCTGTAGCCATTCTATTGGACGAGAATCAATTATCTACTCATGTTGCTTCTTTATTGAATCAAGGAATGATCGTTGGCTGGTTTCAGGGGAGAATGGAATTTGGGCCGAGGGCATTGGGAAACCGTTCCATTTTAGCCGATCCCCGAAATACAGGAATGCAGAAGAGATTGAATTTGGAAATAAAATACCGCGAAAGTTTCCGACCCTTTGCTCCAAGTATTTTAGAAGAGGATGCCGCTGAATATTTTGAGATGAATAAACCGTCTCCCTATATGTTGAAAGTAGCCTATGTACCTAGGAACACTTGTTTCATTCTTCCGACAGATTATGAAGAGTTACATTATTTGGACAGACTCTATACGAAACGTTCCTCCTTACAAGCAATTACACATGTCGATTTTTCGGCTCGAATTCAAACGGTATCCAAACAACTAAATCCCAAGTTTCACGCTTTACTCACTGCCTTCAAATCGTTAACTGGCTGCAGTGTCTTAGTCAATACCAGTTTCAATGTACGGAGTGAACCTATTGTTTGTACACCTGAAAATGCCTATCAATGCTTTTTGAATACGGGAATGGATTATTTGGTCATGGGGAATTGGGGCTTCTCAAAAGTTGGGCAACCAGTGTCTAATAATTAGGGAAAATCCACCTCAATCGGGAGTATCCCCTAAAATATCTCCATTATATTTATTAGGACTTTATTAATCATCAAAGTGCTTATAATCAAAAAGATATAACCATATATGAAAACAAATGGTTATATCTTTTTGATTGCAAAAATTGGGTAATGGTATAATCAGTAATTTGGCATTAATGAGCAATCATTACTATTTATACAACATGTATTATTAACTACCATGATGCGAAATTTCGATGCAGTAATTTTTGATATGGATGGTGTAATTACCAAAACAGCGGTCGTTCATTCCTTATCATGGAAAAAAATGTTTGATGAATACCTCCATTTCCGGGATAAAAAGTATAACGAACCTTTCCGGGAATTTTCCCATACCAATGATTATCTGCCTTATGTGGACGGCCGACCAAGATACAAGGGCGTAGAAGCATTTCTACTATCAAGGGGCATTCATATCCCTTTTGGTACATCCGACGATGAAACGACAAAAGAAACGGTTTGCGGTTTGGGCAATCGAAAAAACGAATGCTTAAATGCAGTGATCCAAGAAGATGGTGTCGAGGTTTATGAATCGTCCATTCAGCTGATCAACGAATTGTTGAGTCAAAATATAAAAGTAGGTGTGGCCACATCCAGTAAGAATTGCATGACCATACTTGAAAAAGCGGGCATCACGCATTTGTTTGAAACCCGTGTAGATGGGATTGTCTCTGCTGAGTTAGGCTTAAAAGGCAAACCGGAGCCTGATATTTTTACTACAGCTGCCGACAATTTAGGTGCAACGTATTCCCGCTCGGTGGTGATTGAAGATGCCGTTTCCGGGGTTCAGGCAGGTCATAAAGGGCATTTTGGATTGACACTTGGCGTGGCTAGAGAAAAAAATGTACAGGAGTTGAAATCAAATGGTGCTGATCTGGTTGTCGAAGACTTATCGGAAATTAGTATAAAGGATATTGACGATTGGTTTGCAACAAAAAAATGACCTTGAAATGATAAGAAAACCACAGCTAAGTTTTTGGCAGTTATGGAACATGAGTTTTGGATACTTGGGTATCCAGTTTGGTTTCGCCTTGCAAAATGCAAATGTGAGTCGCATCTTCGAAACGCTTGGTGCAAAAGTGGAAGACATTCCCATTTTATGGATTGCCGCCCCCATTTCAGGGCTAATCATTCACCCCATCGTTGGTTATTTGAGCGATAAAACATGGAATCGTTTGGGTCGTCGGAAACCGTATTTTCTGATTGGTGCCATCTTGGCTTCTTTATCCTTATTGATCATGCCAAACTCACCAACATTGTGGTTTGCCGCTGGTATGCTTTGGATTATGGACGCATCCATCAACACGAGCATGCAGCCTTTCCGAGCGTTTATTGGTGATATGTTGACCGAAGAACAACAAACAAAGGGATTTGCCATGCAAACCTTTTTTATCGGGATCAGTTCGGTGGTTGCCTCCATGTTGCCCTATATTTTAACAAAGTGGTTTGATGTTGCCAATACGGCTCCGGATGGTGTCATACCACCTTCGGTCAGGTGGTCGTTTTATTTGGGTGGGATTGTTTTCTTATTGGCAGTTCTTTGGACCATCATTCGCACCAAAGAATACTCGCCAAAAGAGCAGGTGGAATTTAATGCGCAGCAAGTTGATTTAGGCATTAATGAAGATTCTAAAATAGCTATTAATACTAAAAGCTATTATACGGAAGGTTCTATTCTATTGATTTTTGGTGTTATACTTACTTTTTTAATTCATAAATACAACTGGTATCAGGGACTTTATATCATATCGTTTGGCTTGCCAGTTTATGGTGTTTTACAATTGGCCTCGGCAAAACGCTTTGCTTTAGGTAAAATTAACGGAATGGTGGAAATAATCCACGACATGAAAAACATGCCGGAAATTATGAAGAAACTGGCTTGGGTACAGATGCTCACTTGGTTTGCACTTTTCTCCATGTTTATTTACAGCACTTCAGCCATTACAAGTTTTCATTTCGGTAGCACAGACCCAAAATCACTTCCATACAATGAAGGTGCTAACTGGGTAGGAATTTTGATGGCTGTTTACAATGGTGTTGCCGCCATTATTGCATTTCTGATTCCAGTAATCTCTAAAAAGATGGGTCGTGTTTTAACGCATACGGTTTGTTTAATCATTGGTGGATTTGGCCTTATATCCATGTATTTCTTTAAAGACCCCAGCTTATTGCTCATCTCCATGACTGGAGTCGGCATTGCCTGGGCAAGTCTGCTTACCATTCCTTATGCTATTCTTTCCGGTGCTTTGCCACACAAGAAAATGGGTGTTTATATGGGAATATTCAATTTCTTTCTGGTGATTCCACAAATCTTAGCTGCTGCCATTTTAGGATTGCTTGTTGGTACTTTATTTCATGGACATGCCATCTTTGCTATTGTTTTGGGTGGTGCAGCCATGATATTGGCAGGTCTCTTAATGCTGTTTGTGAAAGACAATTATGATAAAGCATAAAAACAATATGAATAGTCTTTGGAGTGTTGGTACTCAACTATTTTCAACTGAAAAAGAAAGTATCATGCGAAATGGTAATGTTTACCAAATTGCAAACGGATACATGGGTTATCGAGGAACATTGGATGAATTTGGTGCGAATGAACTGGTTGGAATCACCATTGCTGGTATTTTCGACCGTGTGGGTGATTCGTGGCGCGAACCTGTAAATGCGCCAAATGCCGGCTTTACACAGGTGAAACTGGATGATGTGGTAATCTCTGCTCTTACTACAACAATCAAAAATCATACCCAATGTTTGAATCTAGAAAATGCTCTTTTTGAGCGGCAAACGAGTTTTGAAACCAACGGAAAGGTGCTTACCATACATTCCACACGATTCTTAAGCGCTGATAAACCGAATTTGGGCGTTATTACCTACAGCCTGATTTGCAACAAGGATGCAAAGATTCAACTCAGCACCGGTATTGATGCAGAAATTTGGGATTTGAATGGTCCACATTTATTGAATGTACAGTCAGAGAAAAAGGAAGATATTCTGCTTTATCAAGCCTTCACCAACGAATTATCCAAAAAAATAGCTGTATCCGAAGCTATTGAATGGAACATTGGAAAGGAAACCCATCAGCTTATTGGAAAGAAAAGTCTAAGGGTTATCGACTTTGATGCCCTTGCAGGAGAAACCTATACGTTTCATAAATATTTTGCGGTATTTACGGAGAATGACCCCCTTTCGGTTACCGTAGAGAAAGCGGCCATCGACCTAGTGCAGGAAGCAAAAGCGAAGGGTTATGAAGCATGCCTGAACGATCACAATGCGCTTTGGGCAACGAAATGGGAACATTGCGATGTGAAAATTGAGGGTGATGATGAAGCTCAACACGCCTTGCGATACAGTATTTTTCAGCTGCTCATTGTTGCGCCGGTCAATGGCAGTAGCAATTCCATACCTGCCCGAGCACTTTCGGGTCAAGTGTATAAAGGCGCTATTTTTTGGGACACCGAAATGTTTATGTTCCCATTCTTTTTGTACACCTACCCCGAGAAAGCAATTGAATTGATGCGCTATCGAATCAAAACTTTGGATGGTGCACGTCGAAAAGCCAAAACAGAAGGTGTAGGATATCAAGGTGCTTTTTATGCTTGGGAAAGCCAGGATGATGGAGACGATGCGTGTACGTATTTTAATATTGGTGATCCAAATACCGGAAGAGACTTGCGTACGCATTTCAGAGACAAACAAGTACACATCAGTGGCGATGTGGCAATTGCATTATGGGAGTATTTTAAACTTACGGGAGACGACTCTTTATTGCTCGAAGGCGGTGCAGAAGTCATTTTGGAATGTGCTCGCTTCTACTATTCGTACGCCTATTTCAAAAAGGATAAAAACAGATATGAGATACTTGATGTTATCGGACCCGACGAATACCACGAACGCGTTAACAACAATGCCTTTACGAGCATGGTGGCTAAAGCGACTTTCGAGATCGCCAACGCTGCCGTTGATTATTTAAAACAAAAACACCCCGTTGCATACGAAGAACTCGTTTGTAAAATTCATATTTCCAACGAACTTGCCTTATTTGTTGAGGCAGCCGATTTGCTTTATGTTCCTCAACCCGATATTGTTACAGGTGTGATCGAACAATTTGACGCCTATTACAAATTGAAAGAGGTTTCCATTGCAGCGCTCAAAGCCAAAATGATTCACCCAAATGAGTATCTAGGGGCTGGGCAAGGTTTGGCAGTACCGACAAAAGTAATTAAGCAGGCGGATGTGGTCATGATGCTCAACTTGTTTAAAGACCGCTATTCCACCGACATTAAAAAGGCCAATTGGGAGTATTACGAACCCCGCACCGAACATGGTTCCAGCCTGAGCGCCTGTGCCTACGCCATGGTGGCAGCCGAATTTGGGAACCTCGATTTTGCATACAGCTATTTTCTGAAAACAGCCAAAATAGATTTGGAAGCCAAGTATCATGTGTATGTCGGCACCATTTTTATGGGTGGCTCCCACCCTGCTGCAAACGGCGGTGCTTGGATGACTGCGGTGTTTGGGTTTGGCGGTGTGCGAGCTGGAGCAAAGTATGTAACAATAAATCCCCGTTTGTATAAAAAATGGAACGGATTAGAATTCAACATGGTTTATAAAGGGGACAAGTTCTCTGTGAAAATCACTCATACACATGTTGAAATTTCGGCTAATGCTTCAAACAGAAACAAACAAGAATTCATTGTTTCAGGAAAAATGGTTGAATGCAAACCTGGAGAACGAGTTTTAACAAAATATAGTTGAACAAAACAACTGAATACAATGAACGATATCAAAAATTTCATGGGAAAAAGTAGAATGAAACGATTAATCGTTTTACCATTTCTTATACTCCTGGGCTCCGTTATGTATGGACAGGATTCGTTGAAGAATTTGCCGGAACTTAGTTTGCCTTTGACCAATAAAAAGCTTGTCATTGCGCATAATATGACCAATATCATTCGATATGAAGGCCATAAAATAGAAGATTGTGGTGATCCTCAATACTATGCGCCCACCGGAAATGTAACACAAAACCTTGGAGGTATGGTGCAGGTTAATGTGATGGCTGATAAATATTACAAAGACTCAACACTCGAAAGCACGGTGGAATTCGAAATGCGTACAGCCATGAAATGCGGCATTGATGGGTTTCAGTTTTACTATCCGCTAAGGCAACGTGGACCGGACGACGATATTATCATCGCCTATTTTAAGGTGGCTGATCGTCTTAAACTAGACTTTAAATTAACCTTGTGTCCTTCGCATCCAAGTGAACTTGTCGAAAAAGCTAGGATCGATGAATATGCGAGAAGAATGAATTACATCTTTAATGCCGTAGGTCGTAACAATTCGCATTGGTTGAGGACACCGGATGGCAGGTTGGTGCTGTATTTATGGTATGGGGAACAATTAGCCGATGTACCTGCCGATTCAAAAGGTTTGCCTAGAATGTATTATGCTGCAAAAGCATACAAGGAATTAGCCCAAAAAGTAAACGATAATTTCGCCTGTGTCGTTGCTATCAATCACGAAATTAGTGCAACGGAAACAAAAGAATATTTGGATTATTTTCCAGCAGTTTGGATGTGGACTTTGCCATACACCGATAATTACGCAGGCAAAATGGTGGCAACGGCTTGTAAAGAAAGAAATCGAACCTTTACGGGCTCCACGTTTTCCGATTTTTACACCTCTAAGGTATTACACAAAGGTACCTGGGATATGTACGATTATGCCATTGATGCTGCAACAGACGGAATAAATAAGATCGAGCGCAAAGGAATCATCACCAACTTATCCTACAATTACCGAAAATTGCTTGAGTTTGCAACAGATGTGAAAGTGCCAATAATTAATGTTATTACATGGAACGATTATCCAGAAGGACATCATTTAGCGCCCGAAGTGAATCATAATTTTGGATTTTCCGTCTTATTAAACTATTACAAAGCACTTTGGAAAGGAGAACCCTCTCCTTACAAAGACAAAGATGTGGCCATAGCTTTCTTCAAAAAATACAAATGGGACATCGCACCTACCCCCTACAATATTCCAATCGTTAATATCGGCCAGTCCGTGAATCCAAATCAGGAGGATTCCATTGAGGTAGTAACCATTCTGAAAGCTCCGGCAACTTTGACCGTGAATAACAAAACAGTAAAAATGAACTCGGGCATTGTTTCAACCAAATTTGATTATGCTGTTGGCAATGTAAACGTCCGTTTATCAAGGAATAATCAGAAAATCATGGACTTCAAAACGCCCGAAGGAATCACAGATAAACCGTATCGAACCGATCGACTGATCTATAGTTTCTCGAGCGAATGTTTAAACTTTTATAAAGCAATTTTTGGCAATTTACCCGTTCAATATTCCACAGAATATTCCACTGGGAAATAGCGCATCTTTGAAAATAATAATTGATTATGAGACCAATACTAAAACTCTTGTTGCCCCTTTCTCTACTCATTCTTTGCGCTTGTTCCGAAGTAAGCACAGAGGAAGTGCTCTCTCCAAATGGAAAGATTTCAGTATTGACCGGAGTGGAAGATGGAAAGCCCTATTATCAGGTAATGTTCGAAAATAAGATCATAATCGAGAAGTCCTTTTTGGGATTTCTACTCCAAAAAAATGATGCTTTTGATACAGATTTCAAGATTGAAAGTAAAGGAACGCATTACGTTAATGAGCTATGGAATCAGCCTTGGGGTGAAGAGATTTCAGTGGTCAATAACTACAATGAACTAACCCTCCATTTAAGGGAAAACCACGATAAAAAACGTAAGTTAACCTTGGTATTCAGAGTTTTCAATGACGGTATTGGATTTCGATATGAATTCCCCAAGCAGAAAAATCTAACGGAGTTTGTGATCTTGGATGAACTAACCGAGTTTGCGCTGGTAGGTAATCCGCAATCCTGGTCAATCCCAACCAATCGCACCAACTACTTTGAGAATCTTTACAAAAAAGCGCCTGTTACAAGCCTCGATACTGTTTCTACACCATTGACTTTGATCGTTAATGACAGTTTGTATTTAGTACTTCATGAAGCAAATCTCACGGACTATGCAGGACTTAATCTAACACCAAAAAATGGCACGACGACGTTGAAAGCGGATTTAACATCGTGGTCAACAGGCGAAAAAGTTTTTGCTAAAACGCCATTTGTTAGTCCATGGCGTACCATCATTATTACTCGCAAAGCTGGTGATTTAATTCTATCTCGGTTAATGTTGAATCTGAATGAGCCCTCAAAAATTGTGGACACTTCATGGATTCAACCAGGTAGATACATCGGCATCTGGTGGGGAATGCATCTTCGAAAATACACCTGGGAACAGGGACCAAAACATGGTGCAACTACTGCCAATACGATGCGGTACATTGATTTTGCAGCTAAATATGGTTTTTCTGGCGTATTGGTAGAAGGTTGGAATGAAGGTTGGGGTGGCCCACTTTGTGATATTGGACAAAAATTTAAGTTCACCACCCCATATTCCGACTTTGACATTAAAAAAATTACGGACTATGGTAAAAGTAAAAATGTCCAAATCATTGGTCATCACGAAACAGGAGGCGTCACAAAGAACTATGAAAATCAACTAGATAGTGCCTTTACCTTTTATACAAAATATGGAATAACGATCGTTAAAACAGGTTACGTAAGTCCATTATTGGACTATAAAGAACAACATGCCAGTCAATATGGTGTTCGTCACTATCGAAAGGTCATTGAAACCGCCGCCAAATACCATATTATGATTGATAATCATGAGCCTATGATTCCAACAGGCTTACAAAGGACGTATCCAAACCTGATGACACAGGAAGGCGTTCGTGGCCAAGAATACGATGCTTGGTCTGACGATGGCGGTAACCCCCCTGAACATACTACGATCATTCCTTTTACACGTGGATTGGCCGGGCCTATGGATTTTACGCCAGGCACCTTCAACTTTAGCAATCCGGCAAATCCGAAAACGCATGTACAAACAACTCTTGCTAAGCAACTCGCATTAAGTGTTGTACTTTTTAGTCCGCTTCAAATGGCTTCGGATATGATTGAGAATTATGAGCATAACCCAGCATTTGAGTTTATCACCTCCTGTCCTACAACTTGGGCTAAAACAATCATCCCAGATGCCGTAATAGGTGATTATACCATTGTCGCTCGGAAAGATCGAAAAAGTGATGATTGGTTTGTAGGTAGTATTACCGATGAAAAGGCCAGACAATTGGATTTAAAGCTTACCTTTTTAGATGAAAATGCGACCTACAAAGCAAAAATCTTCAAGGATGGTAAAGGTGCGAATTATAAAACAAATCCATATCCGATGGATATTGAAACAATAGATGTAACTTCAAACTCTTCCCTACAATTGAATTTAGCTCCAGGTGGTGGGATTGCCATTATTTTATCCAAAGACAAAAATTAAAATTCAAAAGGGAAGAAGTGAAAAAAACTGTTTAAATACAATATTCCAGTTATATTTATTGAAGTAAAAATTGATTCATATCATTGATATACTGTAACTTAAGTTGTATACTCATTATATAAAATTATAGATATGAAATACAGTATATTCTTCCTCCTTAAACCGAATATCTTTACATTCAGAATTCTAAAATTACTCACTCAAAAATTAATTCTTATGAAAAACTTTACTCTAATTATTGCCTTATTAGTAATGGCTTGGGGTGCAAATGCACAAGTGCTCAACAACCCAAAAGACGCCAATGGAAACATGATTTTTAAATGGAATTGCGGAACCAATCAGTTTGCAACTTCCAATGATTTTGAAGTGGACGAAAATGTTGTTTTTGCAGTAGATTTGACCGGAACTCCACTTGAAGCATGGCTGTTAGGAGCGGCATCTGGAATTACAAGAAGTATTGCTTTTGACTTCTGGACACAATGGGGAGGCAATTTAGATGGTCGTTTTGTGAGAATCAAGCCGAATATTTATGGTGCAACCTTAAACTTCAAACAATTTGCCACTTCCAGGCAAAAGCAATTGATCATGTTGGAAGGTACACCTTTAGGCGGTACCTACGGAAAAGCGACGGACTTAGGTACTAGTACTGAGCTGTATGCAAATATTTTTGGATTTGGTTATACCTTGGCCGACAGCAATTGGGGCAAAGAATGGTGGCAGTTAGCAATGGTTGTAGCTGTTTCAACAAAAACAGCACCTTATACAGGGACAAAAACATCCGCTGACTTTTACAAAAACGATGTAAGTGAAGCCGATTTCTTTCCTGGAGGTTTCAATGATTGGATGGGTTACGCAGCACCCTGCTTAGTTGTTACCGACGTAGCAAGTCCTTCTGTTTCCAATTCGCCCGTTATAGGATATGAGTATTACAATATTCAAGGAATGAATCTCAAAAGACAACCAGAAAGTGGATTGTTTATTCAGAAAACGAAAAGAGAAGATGGATCCATTTCTACTCAGAAAATATTCAAGTAAACAGTTCGAATCCCAAACTGTTTAAGATCTTTCAACAAAATAGCGAAGCCGTATAGCTTCGCTTTTTTGTTATAGTATTCTTGCAGTATAAAGTTGAAGTGCATTCGATGTAAATCAATACATTATTTCTTTACGAAATTCAAATGAATAGCCACTTTAGATTTGTCACTTTTCAGAGACAATAGGTAAAAACCAGGGTTCAGCTCCGAAACCTTTAATTCATTGTTGGATAAGGGTGTATTTTTCAATGCAATTTTACCATCCAATCCATACACCGTACAATCATACGTTTCTCCGGCATTTAAACCCCAAACCGTAAACCTGTCGTAAACTGGATTTGGAAAGATTTTTATGTTGGTATTCGAAGTTAACGACTTCACTCCTGTGTTTATACCAATTCGTTTGATGGTATTGGTGCTTTGTGCCAGATTCATCAAGGTATCGTTCGAAAGCGTTTTTTGTCCATCCAATGGCGCATACAACTCCAAACTCGATTTCAGCATTTTACCGCTATTCAGAGCTGCAATCTCATCTGCATTCATTCCTGAACGATAGAAGAACCAGTTGCGATAATCAATCGCGGTAGGAGCATTGGCATCGTTCAAATAAAAATCCGTTGCCATTAGATTTTCAGTCATTCTACCTGCTTCAACTTGATCATTGTACATAATGGTTTTGCCCCATGCATAATAATGAGTCAACGTTATTTTATGCCATTGCCCATCATTTACAACCACTGTTCCGGTAAAAGTTCCGCCATTGGTTGAAGTATACGTCAAATAACCAGTAGCAGGTTCAATAGTCACCACTCCATGAGCCGACCCTTGTTTGAAAGAAGTAATGGAACCGCTCGCAGTTGTTTTAATGTCAATGGAAACGGTGAATGAATGAACGCCATTATCAGGCGTAAATGCCAACTTATCCGAATTGGTAGATTTACCGGTAGAAAGCCATGTATTCGTTTTCAATTCAGGCTGCGGTTTCCCAGCGTTTAAAGCATCGAACAACGAAGGCACAACGGCATAAAACAGTTCCGTATGACCGGCATCATTCGGATGGAGATTATCATACCGATAATTGACCGGTGCAACAGGCCACTTACAACTTCCATCGTCAAGTGCTCCTAAAAGGTTGATCGAAGGGACATCCCAATCATGAATCAACAAATTCATTTGTTTCACAAAGGCGTATTGTGTGGCCGTATAATCGGAACGGGAATACATGTTTGCAACCAAAGGAGTCTTTCCAACCGATCTTGCTTTGGAAATGAGTAAAAGCATGTTGTTTTTGAATTGGTCAAAAATGGGTTGTCCACCTCCAATAATGCCTTCGTTGGAAAGCGATAAAGCATAAATAACATACTTACCTCCATTATTCAAAAGATCGTTGTCCCAACGGTTTAACAAATCGATTGTTGTATTTCCACCGATTGAGATGTTTGATAATTTCCAATTAAGTCCGGTGTTATTCGTATAACGTTGACTTAAAAGTTGATTGTATTGGTACGCATAACCACGACTTCCTGTAGCCCCAAAACCATACGCAACCGAGGAACCCATCATGGATATTTTCAGGGTATCCGTAGGAATGATTTTATAGGTGTTTGTGGCCATATAGACCCGTATGAGTGCCTTCCCCGATTGGATAGGAACAATTCCTGCACCACCCGCCGTTAGTGTTCCAGTGGTTGCACCCGCACCATAAACAGTTGCATTTACGTCCGTACGGGAAGCATAAAACTTCAAGGTTCCAGTGGAACTGATGGTTGTCGAAAGCTCAAAAACGCCTGGCGTTGTTCCTGACAGCCCGACCGTTGCATTCATTTGCAGTGCCGTTGCCTGAATATCGCCATTTGGAGTGGCAGTGCCTGAAACAAAAAGCTCGGTAAGCTGGTTTGTGATGGTGATTTGTTTGCTTGCAGTAAGTGTCACACCATTTTGATCGATCGAAGCGGTCACTGTAACAACGCCGTTTTTCATTGGCAACAACAATCCGGTTGGACTTATCGTAGCAACGCTTTTATCATCGACAGACCACGTAATGGTTCTTGGTGTAGCATTTGCTGGCGTGTAAAGGACACTCATTTGTGAAGGAGCAGCAAAATTCGAGATGTTCTCGCCAGATACGGCAATGGATGTTGCTTCCACAATGACAGCGTCGTATTCTTCCAATTTCAAGGCATTGATATATGCAAAGCCTCCACTAAAAGCGATGGTCGTTAGCGTAATAGTACCATTTGATGTCGGAAAAACAAAGTCTGAGGCATAAACTGTCCCTGCATTAGTACCGCTGGAAGAGGATGTATTATGGGTTCCTATTACCGTATTTGCCCCTTGAAGGGTAAATTGGGAAGTACGGATACTGTTTAAAGCTCTACTGCCAAATAGTTTAAAAACGTACTGTTTCGCAGGATTTAATCCAGAAAAAGTAATGACCGGCCCATTGGTCGTGGCCGTGGTATAAATAAAATCCTGAGTCGCCGTTGCAATGGCCATATCGCTGTTCGCGCCGAAACTAGCTGCAACTGGAGCTACCAAACCACCATTTTGAATGCCGTTGGTAGCAAACCCCGTGTTGGTATATGTCAAAACAAATGATGTGGACGCGTTGGCACTATTTACCAAGGGCGCTACTTGGTGATTGAGTGGTATGGATGGGCTTCCAGTGCTATTATTGGCTGCAAACGTACAGTTATTCCAATAATTTCCATTGGCATCGGGATTCACCGTATTGTTTCCATTCGACACATCGTTTGGTCCAAAATCGAAAAGTAGTTTTTGTTGGACTGTTTGTGCATTCAGAACAGACAGTATGGACACTAATATTCCAAGTGTTAATAGGTATTTTTTCATAAAAGACATGCGTGCTATTTTTTAAGGGAAAGAATTGGAAATTTGAAGGTGTTTTTGGATCCTTTTCTGGCCTAAAAGGTAAGAAAATTTTTGATGATGTATTCAAATGATAAAATCCCTGAATAACCAGGGATCTTATCAAATCAAATTACATATTAAAGGGGTCATTACTAAGCAAATCTGGTACCATCAACAACATTTCACCGGGTCCAATTGGAGGTGAAGATTCCAACGCCAACGAAATTTCATGATCAAGTCGAATCAGCTCCAATTCAGGAGCGGTATAATTGCGTTTTAAACTATCTTGTGTTTTCATTTTTCTTGTTTTTAGGAGGTTGGTACAACGCTTCGATTAATTAATGAACACTTTACGAGTGGTGGTTTTGCCATTGGCAATCACTTGGACCAGATAAACGCCCGACGAGTATGCTTTGTTCAAGACATTTTCCGTACCACTCAATGGTAGGCTTTCCAACCTCTGGCCGAGGGCATTATAGACCGTCGCCATCGCTTTTCCAACCAATTCAGTCGGAATGGTGACGGCAATCTGGTTGTTCGCGTTTTTGAGAACAACGATCGAATTGACCTCGTCAAGAACCTCATTCACAGCGGTTGGTGCCAAACTTGTTTTGAAAACAAGGGCAAAACGAGTTGCCGTACTTGCCGCATCGGAACTGAACGTATAAGCGGAGCCATCCGTCAGGTCCTGTTCGGCATTGGTTTTGGAGTCTCTTAAAAAAATGCGCGTATCTGTATCAAAATTACTCATTTCCATGGCTTTTATGGAGAAGCTACTGCTTGATCCAGGGGTGAAGCCCAATGCTAACTCTTGATTCTGCACAACACTGGTCAAACCGTTTATGACCACGTGTTCCGTTCCGGCTATGGTGTAGATTTCAGGAATGGCGGTGTTTGCATTCGATCGTTTGGGTGAATCGTAGGCATCGTAAACGTTTGAGGCATTCGGATTGAACAACACAAGGGCTTGATCGGAGTTCACACCGTTTGACACCTGCAAGCGCAAAAGCGACTGAACGGATGCTTTGACGGTAGCTGCTTTCAAGCGGTTCGTTCCGCTTTCGTGAGAGCGCATGGCATTGGTCAGGGCCAAGGTGCCAGTGGTCTGTCCCGCAGAGACGCGCACCCAGAAAGCCTGCATAGGCGGTATGTATTGAGTGACCACGGTGGCGTTGCTCGTTCCAACGCCCGAAACGGCATTGTAAGTATCAAACTCATATACGCCACCGTTTTTAGTACGGTACCAAATGCTAGCATCCATATTGGTGGAGGCGGCACTTGCTGCCACCCAATCCAGATAAGACGGGTACGGATTCCCTACCAGGTTATAACCGGGATAGGCTTGGCTGGAGGAGCGCGTCAACGACGGCACGCTGTTCAGTCCGGTGGTGATGGGACCCGTATTTAATGTACCACCCGTGAAAGTCACGCCATTGGTTGCGGCCAAAAGGCTAGCGTCAACATTGGCCACATAGCCTTTGGTTACGGCTAGGGATGACGAGTTGTCGGATATCAGTGGCCAGTTGAGGGTTGCCGAGCTTCCGTTCGTTTCATCGTACCAATAGAGTTTGTTGATACTGGAGGCCGCGGCAGCATTGAATACCGCACTGGTTGCTAGTGAGACCGGGCTGGAAACATACCAGTTCCGTCCGGTTGTAAGGTATTGATTCACGTTGGTGGCACCACTCACCGTCAAGCCACCGGTTGGATTCAAATCCACAAACGTACCCGTGCCACTGGCATCGCTGTTGATCGTCAGGTTGGTAGCCGTCAAAGCAACACCCTCGTTGTTGGTCACTTTACCGCCGCGTTCAATCGTTAAAATGTGTACGGTCTTGGAGGCATTCATTGTCAGCACTGCGCCAGCGGGCACCACCACATCACTGTACGTATTGGTAATGATGGAGGCATCTTGATTGCCGGAGACGGTCAGTAAATTGCAATCTGTCAAAGCTGTCCACACCAATGTTCCTTTTCCACTAAGTTCCACATCAACCAGCGCATTGCCTCCACGGTTTGAATACGTCATTCCACAATACGATGCATCACCTGCCGGATTTCCTCCAAATTGAATGAAATTGCCTCTTTTAGCGGTCGAACTGGAGGCATTGTTGTCCGGATATTCTTTTCCTGTTCCGTTAATAGTGATGTTCTGGAACGTGATGTTGTAAAAACCATCGCCACCAGTTTTGCCTAGGTAAATGGCGGTGTTTTTGGAATTAAGAATGTCGATGTTGGAGAACTTGACATTCTTCACCTGCGTGCCGGCGCTCGAACCACACCGCAAATCGATGGCACCAACCTGATTGTTAAACAAGTCGTTAAAGGTTCCGCAACCATCGATGGTGATGTCGTAGAATTCATGCAAGCCAAGGCTGTTGAATCCTGAACCCGCAAAAAAATTATTGACTCGCAACCCTACTTCCAGATTATCTTTTATCAACAACCCATACGCAACGTTGCTCAAACCACCGTAGATGGCGCAGCCAGAAGCTCTCCAGCAGTTTTCGGACGTGTTGTACCTAAATGTATTGTATTGGCATTCCTGATTGTTGGCCGACCAGATGGCCATGTCATCGTCACCGTTGTTCCGAAAACTACAGTGTTCAACAATCGAGTTCTTGGTTCCTTTACACAGGTTGATACCATCGGCATAATTGTTTCGGAATCGACAATTGGTCACCAACAATCCATCCGCATTTAGAATACTACCGGTATTGTATTGTGCAATCCAGGCACCGCACTCAAAATGCTCCACCCAAACATTTCGTATCACCGATCCGGAAGTGTAAACTCCACCGATGCCCTTGTAGGAATTGGTTCTGGAGTTCCGTACAGTTGTAAGGTATAAATCGGAATAACCAACATTCATAGCATTACCCACAAGTCCACCTTGATTCACAAGTGTATTGGTGAAATTCAATTCGGTATACCACATTCCAGCACCCTGCAATTTAGTCCCGGCTACTCCAAAGTACAAAGACCTATTTACGGAATAAATTCCTATCGGAATAAAAATCGTTTTCCCCCCATTCGAATTGATAAATGTTTGCAACGTGCTGCCATTGCCACTATAAGTCACCGATCCTGCAGGTGCAGTGACTGCTGCTGGAACAGGCTCCATTTCGGCAAAATCCAGATAAATGCTTCCTGTTTCTCTGATTAGTTTCAGCTTTCCACCCAACGCAATTTTGCTGGCCAGTTTTACACGAACCTCGTCAAACCGCATTTTGGGATTGGTGTTCACGACCCCGACATTATTGGAATTGCCGTTGGTCGATAAATATTCCCACGACCAATTGGAAGTTAGAGTCAACGTGCTCACTTTTGTCCCGTTATCATAAACCCCCAACGTGCCAGACTGACCGTCCGGAACACTGTAACGCACCACCAATCCATCGGCAGCTTCAGTTAGAGTCCATTCCACAGCAGCGCTTACAGACGTCATATTTACACAAACCTGATCGGAGGCCTCACTTTGCAAGTCGGACTGCTTGTACGATTTTACGGTAGCCGTGGCATTGGTCAACGTACCGGTTTCTGCCTCATACCGTTTGTAGGGTGCATCGTAATATCCTCGTTGAGCTAGGGCACTGCCTGCAAGGGAAAGAAACAAGAAAACAAAAACAAGTCTATTCATGAATATCGACACCACATACACTATTTGAGGGGAAGTGAATTTCGATGCGAATGTAAAGGACTTTGAATACGTATCCTTTTGCAAAAAAATAGATATAACCATTTAATCGCTTAAATAATTATATCTATTTGTAGTCGTGTGTTTTACAGAATAAATACACACTAAAAATATTAGAGAAGTACAAATCAAAAACAGAAGGCTATTGAATAATTCTCGATGAAAATCTAAAAGTTTACTATCTTTTCATTTGAAATTCGTAAAATCAAAAGTTGGATTTCTCATATTTGATTTCCATAATTCTTTTCTCAAAGAGTTCGTTTGCCACTATTGATTTGTTCTTGACCTTCGTTTTGTACGTATTGATGGTATGAACAGAATAATTCAAAAACTTACCAATCTTATCACTTTCATAAACGCCTAAACGAATAAGGGCAAAGATCCGCAGCTCTATCGTTAGATTGTCGTTTTCAATATTCATGGCAGACCATTCTTCAGGAGGAAACAGTTTTTTATATTCGTGAATAAAATCAGGAAACAGTTTTAAAAAAGTTTCATCAAACAATTTGTACATATTGGTTCGTTCATTTTCCAAATCGGATTCTCGAAACAACTTCGTTAATTCTTCGTGTTGTTTCAAAGCCACTCTCCGGTTGATAATTCGATAGATATGTTCCAGTTTATCGATGTATTGATAGTTGATGTAAAAGAAGTGACCAATGTATTTGTCTTTGATGTTGTTTGCTTCCTTAAGATCGGCATTGACCAATAATACTTTCTCATTTTGATTTTCAATAATCTGCCTGGCTGTCTTAATTTTTTTTAATTGCTTATAAATAACCAAGGTCGAACCAAGAAAGAGAATAAATAATAAGGTCGCCAAAACGACCAGCCATATTAATAGATTTCGTTGACCTTCAATGGTGTTGATACGTTCTTTTTCAATGATGGGCAATACGGTACCTATTTCAATTTTTCGGTGTCTGGCATTGTAAAAATTAGCGTCCTCCAGCGCAATCTTCACATACTTATAAGCCCTATTCACATCTTTCTTATTCTCATACAATTGCTTGGCAAGCAATCGCAATGCAACTGTTTCTTTTGTAGAAGATTTAATATCAGCGATGGCTGCTTTTGAAATGTTGATGATGGCTTCATCTTGTTGGTTCATCAAGGTATTGATGTATCCTAAACTTGAAGCCGCAATGGCATAATCATGATTGTTCTTTGTATTCCTAATTACTTCTTGAAAATTCTCAATGGCTCCATTATAATCATTTTTCTTCATTTTGATTAAACCTAACGCTCCAGACCGCTGGATACTGTTTAATGGCAAGAGTGCAATAGCAGAGTCACTAAATAAAATTCCTTTATCAATGTACATTTTTTTAAATGGTTGAACATTATTGTAGTCGGCCATATCGTAATACAATCGAGCCATCACGTTATAATAAGCCAATTTAACATGTGGCCTATTCATTGCAACGCTGATTCCATTGACTAAATCAAACGATTCTTTAAACAAACCCGATGACAAATAACAAAAAACCAATCGAATTTTTGCTTCGTTGATTTTCTCCGCATTTTTCAACTTGTTTGCAATTTCCAATGTTTTTATTGCATAAACATAAGCCGAATCATATTTGTAAGACTTATACTCATCAAATAACAATGCGCTATAATGTAGTTGCAAGAAATCATTTTGGTTGGTTGACTCCAATTTATCCATGATCGTATGTATCTTCTTATCTTTTAAACGTACATAATGATCATTTTGAGCAATATACTTATCTAACTCAACAAATATCGAGTCCATCTTTTCAGCATATAGAAGAGAAGCGAATTGGATGCCTATGATTATTAGTAGATACTTCTTCATAATAACTGCTTTAAGATTAAATGCACCACACTTTTATAGCAACCAAGATGCCTTAGGTTGTAGTGTAAAAATACATTGTTTTTTGATTAAAATACGAAGCACCACGTTTTTTTCTGAAAGATTATTAACTTCGTTGTACAAAGTTCCACGTTTAATTTGTGAAATGAACCATCCCATGAAAACACTCCAAAAAGCATTCCTGACTTTCATCCTGTCACTCCTGATGGGTCAATCCCTCCTTTACGCGCAGTTGCCGAAAGAAACGGAAGAGCAGAAAACCCAGCGTATGCAGTGGTGGACCGATGCGCGTTTTGGCATGTTCATTCATTGGGGACTATATTCCTTGCCAGCACGGCACGAGTGGGTGAAGAACCGCGAAATGCTCACCGACGAACAGTACCAAAAATACTTCGACGCCTTCAGCCCCGACCTTTACAATCCGAAGGAATGGGCTAAAATGGCTAAAGAAGCCGGCATGAAGTATGTGGTGCTTACGACTAAACACCACGAAGGATTTTGCCTTTTCGATTCCAAATACACCGATTATAAAGCAACGAACACTGCCTGCGGCAAAGATTTGCTGAAAGAATTCGTTGATGCCGTACGGGCAGAAGGGCTGAAGGTAGGTTTCTACTATTCCTTGATCGACTGGCATTTTCCGGATTACACGGTTGACCGGATGCACCCGCAACGCCAAACCACCGACACGGCCTATACCCGTCTGAACCAAGGCCGAGACATGGCAAAATACCGCCTGTATATGAAGAACCAGGTTCGGGAACTATTGACCAACTATGGAGAAATCAGCATCTTATGGTTTGACTTCTCCTTTGCAGGCCCTAACGGGAAAAACCGGGAGGATTGGGGTTCTGTGGAGCTTCTTAAAATGGCACGAAGCCTCCAGCCCAACATCATCGTGGACGACAGGCTCGATCTGAAAGACGTGGAAGGCGGATGGGATTTTGTTTCACCCGAACAAGTCAAAGTCGAAAAATCGCCGGAACACAATGGCAAGAAAGTCTTTTGGGAAACCTGCCAGACCTTTTCCGGCTCCTGGGGCTATTACCGCGATGAAAACACCTGGAAAAGCAATGCGCAGCTTCTGGAGCTGCTCATCGAAACCGTTAGCAAAGGAGGAAACCTCATTCTGAATGTGGGGCCCACCGCCCGTGGCAATTTCGACTACCGCGCTCAGGAACGCCTAAAAGACATGGGCGAATGGATGAAATTCAACAGTCGCGCCATTTATGGTTGTACCGAAGCGCCTTCGGAGTTTACCGCACCGGCCAACACGCTATTGACCTACAATCCCACCACCAAGCGCTTGTACATCCACCTGCTCAACTACCCCATGGGCAACTTGACGCTGAAAAACGTCAAGGATAAGGTCAAATACATCCAGTTCCTGCACGATGCATCCGAAATCAGTTTCGGCCCAGTCAAAGGAAGTGAGAACGACCTGACTGTTCGTTTGCCCATTCAAAAGCCGCCGTTTGAATTTGTGGTGTTGGAGGTATTTCTGAAATAGACAACCTAAGTACGATCGTTTACGTATTGAAATACTCTTGCACCAACGAAAGTAATAAATCTTTGTTGATGGGTTTGGAAATGTAATCGTTGCAGCCTGCTTCGATGGCCTTTTCACGGTCGCCGGATAGACCAAAAGCGGTCTGTGCGATGATGATTACGTCCTTATTGAATTGACGGATTTGACGGGTGGCCTCGTATCCGCCCATTTCGGGCATTAGGATATCCATGAGAATCAAATCAATGTCCGAGTGCTGGTGGCAAAGATCGACCGCTTCAACGCCTGTTTTGGCAATTAAAACTTCATGGCAAATCGCTTTGACAATTGTTTCCAACAACAAACCCGAAATTTCGTCATCCTCGACAATCAAAATTTTCAGGTTTTTAATGCGATGATGCACCCAAACTTTCGAAACTAACTCCTTATTGATTGGTTTTACTTCTTGATCAGGAAGTTCAGGAAGGGTAAAATAAAATGTCGAGCCAACGCCCTGTTCGCTTTCAACCCAAATTTGACCTCCCAGCATCTCGATGTACGATTTAGCGATGGCCAAACCAAGGCCAGCTCCTTGATACATTCTTTGATTGCTGGTGTCTACCTGAAAAAAACGTTTAAAAATAGCCTTCTGATTCGCCTTATCAATACCAATGCCTGTATCTTGAATAAAAAACTCGAAGTAATGGTCTCTTTTGTCATATCCAAAGGAGATGGAGCCTTTATTAGTGAATTTTAGGGCATTTTTGACAAGGTTGGTCAAGACTGCGAGGATTTTTTCAGTATCCGTCTGAATGAAAGCATCGTTGTCCGGTAAGGCTTTTTTATAGGAAAGCGTTATTCCTTTGGCATCTGCCTCTGGTTTGAAAAAAGTATAAATGTATTCGATTTGATAATTAATATTCGATTCACTGATCGTTAAATTCATCAGATGTGCTTCAATTTTAGAAATATCCACGATATCGTTGATGATGTTGAGCATCCGATCACCGCTTTTCTCAATGATCCGTATATACTCTTGTTGCTCCGCTCCACTAAGGTGAGGATATTTAAGAAGTCCGGCAAAGCCGAGGATGCCGTTCATGGGGGTGCGAATTTCGTGGCTCATGTTGGCAAGAAAGGCCGATTTGAGCCGATCGCTTTCTTCGGCCTGTTCTTTGGCATTTGCGAGTTCCTGTTCAGCCCGTTTGCGATCGGTAATATCGTGGTGAAAACATTGAACAAAAGATTCACCTCCGTAAGTAACCAAATTGACAGATACTTGCAGCGGGAATAAGTGCCCATCTTTATGAAAGTGTTCCACATTAAAGGTAAGTTTCTCTCCGTCAAGAATACGTTTCATTCTACTGGGAATGAAACGGGCACTTTCGGGCGAATCAAAATCCCTCAAATTCATTTTCTCCATTTCTTCGATGGAGTATCCATGCATGTTGGCACAAGACTGATTGACCTCCACCAACTGACCCTTGACGGTCATGATGAATATGCCTTCACCTGCCATCTGGAAAAGGGATTGATACCTTTTTTCGCTATCGCTCAAAGACTCCTTGATAGGGCTTTCCTCCTCATTAATTGGGAGTTTAGGGCTTACATTTGTTTCCATCTGAATGTGTTTTTCGCATTAGAAAAAAGTTCGATTACAGTCGTTGATTTCTGTACTAAATCCAAATTCGACTGCATCCGATCGATTCCAAGTTGGAAAAATGACGGTATAAATATACTAATTTCATTCAAATCCTGCTTAAAATTTCTTTTTCCCTTATTTATTAGGGAAGGTATGGAGGCAATTGGGTGGGAACATTAAAGAAAATTGATCCTTGACTTCAACAATTGGGCAGGATCAATCACAGGTAAAATATACTTAGTCAGTAGTGTGCCCATGGTTCTAACTGCAATCATTCCACGAATGGTTGAATAGGCAACTTATTAATATTTTAACTGCGAATGTAATTGATATATTATTTCTTTTATATGTATTTAGTGTTATATTTGTATCCGAAATAATTGTTCAGAAAAATCATAGCCAAATGAATTTAAGCAGTATCTTTGTTGAATCGAATTCACATCTAATGGATATTCAGACAAAAAAGTTGAAGTTGATTGAAGACTTTCTCAGCATTTCTGATGAAAAGCTTCTTGATAAACTGGATTATTTGATCAGGAAGGAAAAGCGTGAGGGATATTCAGAAAAGTTAAAACCTTTATCACTGAATGAATTCCATGAAATGGTCAACGAAGCAATCGAAGACTATGAAAAGGGCAATACCATCCTTCAGGAGGAATTGGAAAAAGAAGTCCTTACATGGAAATAAGGATTAGATGGTCGCCAAAAGCAATATACCAACTTCGAGAAATATTTGACTACTACCAAGCCAATGCCAGTACGACCGTGGCGGAATCAATTATTACAACAATTCTTTCCCGAACCAGAAATCTTAATTTCTTCCCGAATATGGGAAAGAGGGAAGAAATACTTCTGGATCATCCTAAGGGTTTTCGATATCTTGTCGAAGGCAACTACAAAATTCTATACTGGTTCAACGAAGACGAAATCATTATTGCATTTGTCATCGATTGTCGTCAAAATCCGGATAAGATTATTGACATTATAGCGAAAACTTCTGAATAACATTCTTTGTTTCCCCTTTTTTCAATCCATCCGAATGTGTATTTTTACACATCACAAATTTCATATCCATGGAAATCATACTTCTCATCACCGGCATCGTTGCCGGCATCGCCATAGGCTATCTGCTGGCCAACCGAAAAGCTTCGGCAACGCTGCAGGCCGAAAAGTTACAGTTCGGCCGATTGGATAAAGAATTCACGACCCTGAAAGCCACATCGGAGGCACAGCTGAACGCAACCCGGCAGAGTTTGCAGGAAAAAAACAACGATTTGGAATTGCTGAAGGCTGCCTTTCAGAAGCTCCAGGACGAAGCCAACAGCCTGAATCGGCAGTACGCCACCGTCAATGCTCAAAACAAAGCGCTGCAGGACAAACTGGACACGCAAAAGAACGAGATGGAAGAACTCGGCAAAAAGTTCAACCTCGAATTCGAAAACTTGGCGAACAAAATCTTGGATTCCAAGACCCAAAAGTTCACGGATCTGAACAAAACCAACTTGAACGCCATTCTGGAACCACTGGGCAAGAACATCGAAGAGTTCAAGAAAACAGTCAACGATGCCTACAACATGGAGGCCAAGGAGCGGTTCTCTCTGGGTGAACAAGTCAAGATGCTGGCGGACTTGAACAAGACCATCGGCGAGGAAGCACACAACCTGACCAAAGCACTCAAAGGCGAAGCCAAGACGCAAGGCCGTTGGGGCGAAATGATTTTGGAAACCATCCTCGAGAAATCCGGCCTTCGAAAGGGGGAGGAATATTTTATGGAGCATCAGTTGGTGGACGAAAACGGCAACCCACTTCGTTCCGACTCCGAAGGTAAAAAGATGCGACCGGATGCCATCATCAATTATCCGGACAACCGCAAAGTCATCATCGACTCGAAGGTTTCCCTCAACGCCTTTACACGACTTCTTGAGGCAACCGATCCAGAAGATCAAAAAAAGGAACTGAACGATCACATTTCGGCCATCAAAACCCACATTATTGCGCTGAGCACCAAGGGTTACGACGATTACGACAAGGCGTTGGACTTCGTTATGATGTTCATTCCAAGCGAACCTGCTTACATTGCAGCTTTGCAGGGCGATCCGGACATTTGGAACTTCGCCTACGACAAACGCATTTTGCTGCTGAGCCCCACCAACCTCATCACCTCGCTCAAACTCATCGTGGACCTTTGGAAGCGCGAAATGCACAACCAGAATGCGCGAGCCATTGCCGAACGTGGCGCCAAAATGTACGACAAACTGGTGGGTTTTGTCGATAACCTGGAAGATATCGGGAAATATTTGGATAAAGCGAACAGCTCCTACAACGAATCCTTCAAACAACTTAAAGACGGCAAGGACAACCTGATCTTGCAGGCCACCAAGATGAAAGAACTGGGCATCAAAAACAAGAAGTCCCTGTCGGACAAACTGGTAAGCGACGCCACCCTCAACGAACTTTCCGAATCCGACGAATAGCCCATGCCCCAGCTCACCGTCTATAAAGCCTCTGCCGGCTCCGGGAAAACCTGGCGCCTCACGGTGGAGTACCTGAAGCTGCTGGTTACCGACCCTGAATCGTACCGCAGCATTCTGGCCGTGACCTTCACCAACAAAGCTACGGCCGAAATGAAAGAACGGGTGCTGAACGCTTTGTACGAGTTGATGCACATCGACTCCGGGGCCGTGCCAGAAGCCATGACGGAAGCGGTTTGCAAGGAATTGGGCATTTCACCGGCACTGGCAAAAAGCCGCGCCACCCAAGCCATCGGCTGCCTGCTTCACGACTACGGAAGGTTCCGCATCGAAACCATCGACAGCTTTTTCCAGTCCGTGCTGCGCAACCTCGCCCGCGAACTGGGTCTGGGCGCTTGGCTCAACATTGAGCTCAAAAACGACGCCGTGCTGAGCGATGCGGTGGATGCGCTTATTGACAAGGCTTCCGAAAACAAAGAACTCCTCGAGTGGATGACCGATTACATGGAAGAGCAGTTGCAGGAAGGAAAAACCTGGAAAATCGACGGCGTGCTTAAACGATTCGGCCACACCATCTTTAAGGAGTATTTTAAAGAAAAGGAAAAGGCGCTGAACGCAAAACTCAGCAACAAGGGTTTCCTCAAGGCGTATAAAAAGCAATTGAAGGCGGTGGAGAAAGAAGGACTTGATCGGTTGCAGTTGGCCGCCGACGAATTCTTCACAATACTGGACGACCATGTGTTGCTCATCGAAGACATCAGTCGGGGCAAAACGGGACCTTGCTCCTATTTTCTGAAACTTCAAAACGGCGATTGCAGCGACGGCATTATCAATTCGTACGTGAGGGCTGGCATGGAAGACCCTGCCGGTTGGAGCACCAAAACCAGCAAACTGAAGGCACAAATCACTTCGTTGGCAGCCGAAAAGTTTATCCCGCTCCTTTTGGAAACCGAGGAGCTCCGTAAAAAACTTCACCCACAAATTGTTTCCGCCCGCCTGGCCGGCAAGCACCTCAACCAAGTGGGCCTGCTTACCGACATTGCCGCCGAAGTCCGCGAGCAGAACCGCGAAAACAACCGCTTCCTGCTTTCGGACACCAACGCCTTGCTCAAAAGCCTGCTGGATGGTGCCGACGCGTCCTTTGTCTATGAAAAGACCGGCACCGAGCTGAACCACATTTTGTTCGACGAGTTTCAGGATACCTCCCGCATGCAGTGGGATACTTTCAAGCCGCTGCTGGCTGAAGGTTTGGCGAACGGGCACGACAGCCTCATCGTGGGCGACGAAAAGCAATCCATCTACCGCTGGCGCAACGGCGACTGGCGCATCTTGGGCAGCATTCAGCAGGAAATGAAACCGGCTCTGGTGGAAGAGAAGAAACTCGACAGCAACTGGCGAAGCGAGCGCAACATCATCGATTTCAACAACGCCCTGTTCACGAATTTGGAGCGGGAAATCAACAAAACACATTTGGAAACGTTTGGTCAGGAAAGCGCAGAGCTCACCAACGCCTATTCGGATGTGATTCAGCAGTCGGGCAAAAAAGACGTCGCGGGGCTGGTGAATATTTCCTTCGTCAACGCCAAAAACGACAGCGTTTACAAACCCATGGTGCTGGCCAAAATGATCCAAAAAGTAGAAGAATTGCAGCGTGCAGGCATTCGTCCCGACCAAATCGCCATCCTGATACGCGCCAATAAATTCATACCGGAAATCGGCGAATTTTTTGCCGATTATAAGGCCAGCGCACAGCACGATCCCAGACTCTGTTACGACGTGGTTTCGGACGAAGCGTTTTTGCTGAGCGCCTCCCGTTCGGTACAGATCCTCATCGACGCGCTTCGTTTGCTCAACGACCCGCTGAACCCCATACCGCAAGCACTGCTGAAACTCGACTATCTGAGCGACGCCCAGGCGCTTACCAGCGAATTGCACCCGTTATTCAAGCAAACGGAAAAGCCCAAGGCTTACCAATCCAATACGGTTTACAAGAAAACATATATGGATTCCAATCCAGAAAACCCAGTTTTGCCTCCGGATTTTTTAAATCGCTTCGAAGCGCTGCAACGCCTTCCCCTCTACGAATTGGTGGAGGAACTCTACCGCCTCTTCGAGTTGGAAAAAATCCCGGCACAAGACAGCTACCTGCATTGTTTCATGGACAAGCTCAGCGAATACCTACTCCATTCCCCGTCCGACTTGGGCTCCTTCCTCAAATACTGGGACGAGCAGATGGCGGGTACCAGCATTCCGGCAGGTTCAGCCGTGAACGGCATTCGTATTATGTCCATCCACAAGGCCAAAGGGCTTGAATTCCATACCGTGCTCATTCCGTTTTGCGACTGGAAACTGCTGAATACAAAGCCGTTTCAGGTCTGGTGCCCACCCTCGCAGGAACCCTTCAACCAACTCGACCTGCTGCCCATCGACTACAACAAGGACATGGCGGTTTCCATTTTTAAAAAGGAGCACAACGAGGAAACCTTGCAACTTTGGGTGGATGCGCTGAATCTGCTTTATGTAGCCTTCACCCGTGCCAAGCATAATTTATATGTTTTTTGCCGAGGCAACGATGATGCAAAAAACTACAAGGGGCCGGTGAGCATTGCGAACTTGATGCAGGATGTGCTGAAAAATGGGCTGGTGAGCGGCAGCTATACGGAAGCAAGGGACATATCGACTTCGGATTTGGAAGGCGTGGGAAATATTTTTGAAGCGGCTGAAACAACAGTCAATGGAAGCATTTTTGAAATGTCTGAGAATATTTCCGAAGCCAATGGAAACATTTCAAGACCCGATGGAAGCATTTCTGAAACTACTAAGAACAATTCCGAAACCCCTGGAACAGAAGTCAATGGAACGCTTTCCGAAACCGCCGAAAGCATTTCCGAAGCGAAATTCAACTTCGGAGCATTCAGCCTCGGCGTCGAAAATACAACCGACAAACCCACCTCCGTCCTTCGTGAAAAAGGCACCGACCTGGCCCTGCCCTTCCGCAGTTTCGCCCACAAAACCCGCTTCCGCCAATCCAACCGTTCCCGCGAATTCTGCAAAGGCCACGACCCAGAAGGCTTCACCACCACCTTTATTGACCGCGGCAAACTGCTGCACCGTCTTTTTTCGGAAATCAAGGTCGAAGGCGATCTGCCCGCCGCTCTGCAAAACCTCATCAACGAAGGTTTGCTTGAAACCGACAAGGCTACCGACTATGAAACCTACGTTCGCCAAGCCTTGTCAAACGAAGCAGTTAAAGACTGGTATTCATCCAAATACCGCCTTTTCAACGAATGCTCCATCCTCTGCAACGACTCGAACGGCAAACTTCAACTCAAACGCCCCGACCGCGTCATGCTGTACCAAAACGACGTACAAGTAGTCGATTTCAAATTCGGCAAACCCTCCCCTTCCTACCGCAACCAAGTGCTGGAATACATGCAATTACTCACCGACATGGGCTATGCCGGAGTGAAGGGCTTCCTCTGGTATGTGGATGAAAATGAGGTGGTCGCTGTGTGAAGCAGGAAACTAAATTTTCCCATCCTTCCGCATCTGTCGCACCTTGCTGTGCTTTATGCCCTAGAAATAATTATTGAGGTGTGACTTGCTCCCTTTAATTTATTTATTATCTTTGTGAACTGTAAATACGAATAATTGGTATGTACAGTTCACAAATGAATGAAAATGATTTGATATTTAATTTGTTCAACGACTCCCGAACGGTGTACCGGTTGAACGATATTGCCATGCTCCTTGGCGAAAGCAATTTTGATTCACTAAACAAGCGGCTTAATTATTTCGTTCGTACAGGCAAGTTGCTTAATCCACGCAAAGGTATTTATGCAAAAGCGGGCTATAACGTCGAAGAACTGGCTTGCCGAATTTTTACACCATCCTATATTTCGTTGGAATATGTGTTGCAAAAATCGGGCGTCATTTTTCAGTACAGTTCTCCGATCAGCTCCGTTAGTTATTTAAGCAGAAGTCTTACTATTGAAGATAAAACCTTCGTATATCGGAAAATTAAAAACGAGCTATTGGTTGACACAACGGGAATTATTCGCAACGATAACGACGTAAATATTGCCACCGTTGAGCGGGCATTGCTGGACACCCTCTACTTGAATGCGGAATGCTATTTCGACAATTTGAATGCAATTGACAAAACATTGATAAACAGACTCCTTCCAGTTTACAATTCTAAAATATTGGTGCAACGTGTCACAAAACTTTTTCAAAAATGATCAATCTGAACAAACATAAATTCTTAATGCTGCAAATTCTCAAAGAGATTTATTCAGACATTGAGTTGGCAAACAATTTGGGATTTAAAGGAGGGACAGCGTTGATGTTTTTCTACGACTTGCCGCGCTTTTCGGTCGATTTGGACTTTAACCTTCTTGATGTCACCAAAGAAGATGTGGTGTATACAAAGGTTCGTCAAATTCTATTGAAATATGGTACAATTTTCGACGAAGCCAAGAAGTTTTACGGGCCCATTATCGTGTTGGATTACGGAATTGGTGAACGAAAACTCAAGGTAGAACTGTCCAATCGGCAGTTCGACAATCGGTACGAAATAAAAAACCTACTGGGAATCAATATGAAAGTAATGGTCAGTGCCGATATGTTTGCCCATAAACTTTGCGCATTGCTCGACCGCAATGCGTTAACAAATCGCGACATTTTTGATGTTCATTTTTTTATGAAACAACGAACAGCCATCAACAAAGACCTTGTTGAATCCAGAATGAATGTACCCTTTGCCGATTACCTTCAACAATGCATCGATATGCTCGAAAAGACCAGCAATAAAGGCATTCTAAACGGTTTAGGCGAAATCATGGACGAAGAAACAAAAAAGTTTGTAAAATTAAATCTACGAACCGACACCATCGATTTAATGAAATTCTACAAGGAATTTCCAATTGTGAAATAAGGTACGTAACTCGCATTTTCAAACGCAGTCCACTAAATCTTCCCTTCTTTCCGCATCTGCCGCACTTTGCTGTGTTTCCTTCCATAAAAGTAATAAATGAGGAAACCAGCAGCCATCCAACCCAGCAAACGCATCCACGTTCCGAAGGGTAAGGAAGCCATTTGAGCGGCACAAACGATAATGCCCATGATGGGTACGAAAGGCACCCAAGGCGTACGGAACGCACGTGGCGCATTCGGTTCGGACTTTCTAAGAATCATAATACCGGCTGAAACGATGACGAAGGCCAGCAAGGTCCCGATGGACACCATTTCGCCCAGAATGCCGATGGGGAAAAGTCCAGCCACCAAACCGCAGACAATACCGGTGACGATGGTGGTGATGTGCGGCGTTTTGAATTTGGAATGCACCTTCGAAAAGCTTTTCCAGAGCAAACCATCCGTGGACATGGTGAAGAACACGCGGGTCTGGCCCAGCAACAACACCAACACCACCGAAGTAAGCCCGGCAATCGCGCCGATTTTGATGAGCGGCCTCAGCCACAGCAAGGTGGAACCAGCTTGGTCGATGGCCAGCGCAATGGGAGCGGGAACATTCAGTTCCTTGTAGTTCACGATGCCCGTCATAGTCAGCGTCACCGCTATATATAATACGGTGCAGATGGCCAGCGAAATCAAAATACCCTTGGGCACATCCTTCTTGGGATTCACCGCCTCCTGAGCCGTCGTCGAAACAGCATCGAAGCCAATGTAGGCGAAGAAAATCACCCCTGCACCAGTGAGGATCCCTGACCAGCCATATTGGCCCCAAGTACCCGTGTTTTCAGGAATGAACGGAACCCAGTTGGCCGGATTGATGTGTGCGAAACCAAAGCCGATAAACAGCAAAATCACAGACACCTTCACCAAGACGATGATGTTGTTGAGTTTGGCCGACTCCTTGATGCCCAGCACCAACACCGTTGTCACTACAGCCACGATGAACATGGCGGGGAAATTGATGACCGAACCCGTTGCAAACCAATGACCGGCAGCATCAATATTGAAAGGCGCACTCGAAATACTCAGCGGGATGTTTATTCCGAAATCGTGCAGGAAACTCACCACATAACCGCCCCAGCCAACGGCCACCGTCGCTGCCCCGAACAAATATTCCAGTATAAGGTCCCAACCGATGATCCAGGCGATGAACTCCCCCATCGTGGCATAACCGTAGGTATAGGCACTCCCCGAAAGCGGAATCATGGAAGCAAATTCAGCATAGCAAAGCCCGGCAAACGCACAACCCAGCGCCGACAAAATGAAGGAAATGACCAAACCAGGCCCTGCATAATTCGCTGCTGCTGAACCGGTCAACACAAAGATCCCGGCACCGATCACGCAACCCACACCCAGCAAAATCAGGTTCCAGGCAGTGAGGTGACGTTTCAGACCATATTCGTTTCGTTCAGCCTCGTCAAAAAGCAACGAAAGGGGTTTGCGGATAAAAAGGTTTGCCATGCTTCGGATTTTAAAAGCCCGAAAATACGCATTTTTAGTCAAAAACAGGTTTGAGGCCGTCATTTTGTACGTCAAAAGAAACAGTTTCTTTTTTTTTGAGTTCCATTTTGTATCTTAGCGGTAGCATTGAAACCATGGAAAACCTACCCTCTTTTTTAGAATTGACTGCCCAAGACTTGTACGCCCGGTTCGGAGACAAGCTCTCGGAAGTGGCCGTCGTTTTCCCCAACAATCGAGCGAGACTGTTTTTCAGCGAGCATCTGTATCGGGCAGCAGGCAAACCCGTCTGGACCCCAGCGTTCATCACCATCAGCGATCTGTTCAGCGGTCAATCCGACCTGAAACCTTACGATACACTCGGCGTGGTCGGAATCCTGCACGACATCTATTTGAAAGTCAGCGGCAAGGAAGAATCCTTCGACGAATTCTACCACTGGGGCGAAATCCTTTTGAGCGATTTCGACGATGTGGACAAAAACCTGGCCGATGCTCGCCAACTCTTCCAAAACATCCGCGAACAGGCCGAATACACCGACACGCTCGAACACCTCACCGACGAACAAGTCGATTCCATCCGCCTCTTTTTCAAGAACTTCAACCCCGACCGCAAGACGGAACTCAAGGAACGATTTCTGGAGAACTGGAACATTTTGTACGAAGTCTATACCGACCTGAACAACCTGCTGCTCGCCAAAGGTCTGGCCTATGAAGGCATGTTGCACCGCCGGGTGGTGGAAAAGCTTCGGAATGAAGGCCCGCAAGGTTTCCCATTCAGCACCTACGCCTTTGTCGGTTTCAACGTGCTCAACGAATGCGAAAAAGCGTTGTTCTCCTTGCTTCACAAAGCCGGCAAAGCCCTCTTTTATTGGGATTACGACCTCTTTTACCTGCAGAACCCCAGGCACGAGGCCGGCCGGTTCATGCGGCAGAACCTGGAACATTTTCCGAATTGCCTGGACAAAAGCTATTTTAATGTGTTCAGCACGACCAAAAAAAACATCCACTTCATTTCTGCATCGACCGAAAACGCAGGCGCACGGTTTCTGCCGGAATGGATCACCCAGCTTCAACAGCAAAACGGCCTGAATAACCAAGCGGCAAGAAATACGGTTGAAGCACTGGCACATGGGAATGCGCACCCGGAATTCAAACCCGAGGAAACCGCCGTGGTGCTTTGCAACGAAGGCCTGCTGCTACCTGTGCTGCACAGTGTTCCCGACAACATCCGCGAGCTGAACGTCACCATGGGTTTCCCCCTCGAGCAAACGCCCATCTGTAATTTGGTGAATCAAATCGCCGCCCTGCACGCCGACGGCTTCCTGCCCGGCAAGACACCCCGCTACAACCACCGCTGGGTGCTGCCCATCCTGCAACATCCGCTGGTGCGGCAAATGAGCGACCAAGCCGATTTGCTCGAACAGTCTTTGAAAAGGGCCAACAGTTTCCGCCCCAGTGTGGTCGAATTGCAAAAAGGCTTACTCCTCACCACCATTTTCACTCCCGCCCAGACACCGGCGGAACTCACTGCCTGCCTGCTCGCTACGTTCACGCAACTGATTCCGGCTGAAACCGATGAATCAGATTCATACGATCCCCTGCATGCCGAAGCCCTCTTCCGCTGCCACAACCTAACCACACGTCTGGCTGACTTGCTTCAGGGCAACCTCAGCGACCTAAGCATCAACACCTTTCGCAACCTGCTCCAAAAAGTGCTTTCCAGAGCCACCATTCCTTTCTCGGGCGAACCCGTCCGCGGCCTCCAAATCATGGGCCTGCTCGAAACCCGCAACCTAGACTTCAAAAACGTCCTGATGCTTTCCGTCAACGAAGGCATGCTGCCCAAGGGTTCAACCGACACCTCTTTTATACCCTACAACTTGCGCAAAGCCTTCGGCCTCACCACCATGGAACACAAGGATTCCATTTTCGCCTACTATTTTTTCCGCCTCCTGCAACGCGCCACCAACATCAGCCTGGTCTTCAACACCGCCAACGAAGGCATCAACCGCGGCGAAATGAGCCGGTTCATGCTGCAGCTTTTGATGGAATCCAACCACACCGTCACCCGCTTCAACCTGACTTCCGGCATCGAACTCACGGCAGCCCGCTCCATCACCATCCAAAAGACTCCAGAAATTTTGGACATTTTGAAGAAACGCTATGTGCTGGAAGGCGCAAAACCCCTTTCCCCCACCGCCCTGAATAGCTACCTCGAGTGCCCCATGCGCTTCTATTTCCAATACGTAGCCAGCCTGAAGGAACCCGACGAGGTGAGCGAAGACATCGACGGCGCCATGCTCGGCAACTTTTTCCACCATTCGGCCGAATTCATCTACACCAGCATCCTGCTCCGAAAAGCCGCCAGACCTTCCGACAAGGAATCTGTGCTACAGGCCATTAAAAACAAAACAATCAATAAGGAAATCAATTGGAACGAACTCCAGGGCAAGCCCTCAACCGATTTTCCACCACAAGGAACTGGAGATTTCCCCAATGTGATTAACAACCGAAAACTCCGCGGCATGATCGATGCCGCCGACCTCGACCTTTGGATCAAAAACGTCCAATCCATCGAACAAGTGGTGGACCTGTTTTTCAGAATCGATTTCTTCCAACTCAAAGAACACGAAGAAACCCCGCAATACAACGGCGAGCAACTGGTACGCCGCTCCATCGTGACCGGTTTCCTAAAAACCCTACTGAAACTTGATCAGGATCGGGCCCCATTCGAGATCCTCGGACTGGAACTCGAAGTCAGCGGCGAAATGAACGTTCCTGCCCGCAAACAGCCAGCCAACATCGATTCAGACACGGAAAAAAACCAACTCATAAACTCCATCGAAAGCAGCGGGGATTTTGCTTCCGGAACCCAGGAGCAAGAATGCATTGTGGAACCTTCAGGCAAAACTGTCCGAATCGGCGGCACCATCGACCGCTTGGATCGTAAAGACGGCGTTCTGCGGATACTGGATTACAAGACAGGCCAAAGCCCCAAAACGTTCACCGATGTGGACGCACTCTTTTCGGACGAGGCACAAAGGGCCAGCCACATTTTCCAAATTTTCCTTTATGCCTCCATCCTCCAAGGCAAAAATCCTGATACCGAAATTTGCCCCGAACTACTCTATATCCACAAAGCCGCCGCTTCTAATTTTGAATCAGGTATACCTTTCGGCGGAAAAAAAGGACTAAAAGTTACTGAATTCAAACCCTTCGAAGAATCTTACCGAACCAATCTTATCGATTTGATAATCAATTTATTTGACCCAAAAATCCCCTTCGCTCAAACCCCCCACGCCGAAAAATGTACCTATTGCGATTATAAAAATTTATGCCGGCGCTAGGGGTAAAGCAATCAAGTAAAACGAACTTCATCTACAAGGTTTAAGTTATTTCCATCATAGAGGGGTCATTATTAATATACGAACTTAAGGTTTCCCATCCAGGGCCGATGGGAGGATCAGATGCCAACACCAGTGAAATTTCATTGTCCAGTTTTACTTGCTCCAGTTGAGGTGAACAATATCTCCGCATTGAGACAGTATTACTATTTGTATTCATACGATTCTTCATTTAGTGGATTACGGAAATACTTATTAATTGATTAGTGTTTTTCTGGTAGTTTTTCCTCCCGCATTTTTGACTATTACCAGATAAACGCCTTTGTCGAAAACCCGATGCACAACCGTGTTTGAACCAGTTGTCGGAGTGCTTTCAAGCATTTGGCCTAATGCATTGTAAATCATTACCATTCCTACCTCCATTTCACCATCAGGATCATTGATTGTAAATTGACCCAATACATTTTTATAAATCAGAACAGCTTGATTGTTCGCGCTTTCATCAATGCCCATCGTGCCACCAGCCGATTTGAATACAAGACTGAAACGTGAGTTGGTTGTTGCACTGTCCGAGGTGAAACGATACGGTGTACCATCTGTCGAAAGTTCGTGTTCCACATTGAGCAGCTTGTCTTTCAACACCATTCGTGCATCTGTGGCAAAGTTGCTTCTTTCCGTTACTTTAATTGTGAAGGTATTGGCTGAACCCGTTTTAAAACTTAAAGGCAGCTCCATATCGGCACGAACGGCATTCAAACCGTTGATGACCACATTTTCGCTTCCGGACGTGGTGTATATTTCGGGAATGGCAGCGTTGTTGTTCGACATTTTTGGTGAATCGTACGCATCATAACCATCTGATGCATTGCCATTGAACAACACAATGGCTTCATCGCTGTTGACCCCGTTTGACACCTGCAAGCGTACAACTTGTTGTGCATTTACATCCGCAGCTCTCAACCTATTGCTTGCCGTCGATTGATCTTGATGAGAACGCATGGCATTTGAAAATGCCAACGTACCTGACGTTCCACTACTAACTCGTACCCAAACAGCTTGCATCGGTGCAATATACTGTGTAACAGCAGTGCCATTATTATTTGTACCGACATTAGGTGTTGCATTATAGGTGTCGAAAACATAAGCTGTATTTCCGGAGTTTTTAGTCCTATACCAGATACTGGGCTCCAGATTCGTTTTAGTTGCCTCCATCCAGTTTACATACGACGGATAGGGATTGCCTATCAGGTTGAAACCCTTTTTGGCGGCCAATGCAGTTCGATTAATGTCTATGGATTGTAGACCGGTGTTTAATGTGCCGTCTGTAAAGCTGTAAACTTTTCCATTTGACGCTCCAATACTGGCTACATAACCTATTCCTTTGGTGAATGCAGTAGCAGTAGGCCACGTGTTATCATTTTCTTTGTAAGCGTAAAGTGAATTATCCGTAGTTCCGGTAATGATTGAACCACTTGCTGTTGTTATCGGACTGGATATATACCAGTTTCTACTGCCTCCTAAAAATTGTTGTACCCTGGTTGTTCTGCTTACAGTTAAACCTCCGGCTGGATTCAAATCAACAAAAGTACCCGTACCAATGGCAGCATCACTATAGATAAATAAATCTGTTGCAGCTATAGTATAACCACTGTTAAGTGTGAGTTGTGCTCTCGGATTAAGTATAAGTCTATTACATTGAGCAGTAGAAGATACAATAGCTTTGTTGCTAACATCTTTTATAACAACATCATCCGAACTGGTAGGTACTAAATTTGTGTCCCAGTTGCTAGCGGTGTTCCAGTCCGAATTGGTAGCACCAGTCCAGGTGCAATTGCAATTAGTCACACTGTAACTTGCCCCGTCATCTTTACTTGTCCAGTTGGTAGTTGAATATGACGCATCATCCACCTGAATGCAGGTTAAGTCGGCATTGATTGTTGCATTAAAGGAATTGAAGTTTGCATTATTCCCGTTTTTCACATTCAAACTGGTAAGTGAATTATAGTTGCAAGACAAGTCCTGTAGCAAAGTATTGGTGGAGAAATCTAAACTTGCCAGTTTATTGTACGAACATTCAACGTAACTCAGATGAACAAGTCCGCTAACATTCAAGGTTGTCAACAAATTATTATTACAACACAAATAAACCAGCGCAGCATTTGAAGTTATATTCAAACTGCTAAGTTTGTTTCTTGAGCAGTACAAATCGGTCAGATTTGTAAGTCCTGAAACATTCAAAGTGGTTAATACATTGTCGCTACAAGTAATTTGAGTGAGTGAAGTAAGCCCTATTCCTGAGAAATTCAAACTTGTAAAATTGTTCGTAGAACAGTCAATGTTTGAAAGTGCAGATAGACCGGTGATATTCAGATTGTCAATTGTGTTGCTGTTGCAATATAAAGTTTGGAGAGCAGTATTTGACGTAACATTCAGCGATGTAAGTAAATTATTGCTACAATTTAATAAAATTGCATTCGTAAACGCTTCAATGCCTGTCATGTCGGCAATATTTGCTCCGCTTACACTAATTTCACCGGTATAAGCTGCTGCTTCATAACACTGTATTACACCATCGCCACTAATATCTATTCCTGAGATATTTAATAATGCCGAATTTAGGTTTGCATCGGGAATGTTCACATTGCAGGCGGTACAAGTGGTATTATAACTTGCTCCGGCATCTTTGTTGGTCCAATTGGTTGTTGAATAACTCACATTATCAACCTCAATACAGCTTAGTT
>Ga0247842_10000267_pt1 | contig 116122 bp, 102 predicted proteins | sample LaCruzMarch2015__3_FD_192411 | JGI IMG/M metagenome (GOLD analysis project Ga0247842, IMG submission 192411) | Freshwater microbial communities from meromictic Lake La Cruz, Castile-La Mancha, Spain - LaCruzMarch2015_19m | ecosystem: Environmental > Aquatic > Freshwater > Lake | place: Spain... | reverse complement strand
CCGAGCGGGGCGGTCACGAGACGGTTCCCTCGTAGCCCAGCTACGTGGGGATCCGGGGAGGGGCCGCATCCGCGATGCGTCCACGGGCGCATCCGTGCGTGCAGACCTGGCGGGATAGGCCCTTATCTTCCCCATCAGTGAGCGAGCCTGCGGACGGCCGTGCGCGAGCGGGAAGTCAGCCGATTCTTACTTACCGATTCGCACTACCCCGCGCCGGAGCCGCCGCAGTCGCCGCGGCCGCCCGCGCGCCCGCCGGGCGCGGCCGCGGTCTTGGCGTTGATCGATCCGCTGGCCACGACGTCGGCGATCACGCCCGCGAGAGCGTTGCGGGAGCCGTCGGCGGCGGCCTTCGCCATGGCGGCGTCCTCGCTCACCGGGATGAAGGCGCCCGAAAGGCCACCGGTGGAGGACGTGGCCATAGCGCCGAGGGCGCCCACCTGGCCCAAGCCCATGCTCTCGAGGATCGTTCCCTCGGCGCGGGTGGGCGGAGGCGGGCGGATAGTATACTAGCGTGATTCCCATGCCTTCCGCCCCCCGTTCCGCAGATGCCATGCCGCCGACCCTCCCCGGCCGCCTCGACCGCCTCGACCGTGAGCTCTCGCGGCGTGCGGCCGTCGGCTGGCCGCACCCGCGCTGGTTCGCATGGCCCCTCGGCGCCTTTTCGCTGACCGCGAACTACGGCATCCTCTGGTATGTCATCTGCGTCCTGCCGTGGCTCTTCGGCGAGCCTCGGCCCCTGGCGAGAGCCCTGTACGTGGCGGTGCCTGTCACGGCTGTGGAGGCGGTGGGCTTTCTCATCAAGCGCCTCGTGGCCCGGCCGCGGCCGCCCATCGCCGACCCCACCCAGCCCCAGCAGATCCCGCTGCCGTTCAGCAAGTCGTTCCCCTCGTCGCACGCCAGCATGGCCGTGGTCGGCACGTTCACGGTGGGCGCCTTGTACCCCGCCGCGCTGCCCGCTCTCATCGCGCTCACCGCCCTGCTCTGCTTCAGTCGCGTGTACCTCGGGGTCCACTATCTCGGCGACGTCCTTGGCGGACTGGTGTTCGGACTCGTGGTCGGCGCCATCTGGATCCTTCTGGTCCCGGCGCCGCTCTGACATGACGGCGCTGCGCACACGTGGGGGCCTGCTCGCGGTCGCCGTGGCGGCGGCCCTCGTCGTCGCCATCGGTCTGGCGGCGGCCGGCGCCTTTGGCGGCTGTGAGCGGACCGCCAAAAGGGCCGGCCGCCCCTCCGCCGCCGTGTCGTCCACCGCCCACGGCGCCGTGGCCCACGTACTGGCCAAGACGTTCGCCAGGACCGTGCACCCACGCGCCGCCGACACCTGGGGCGAGATCGAGGCGCGCGAGCTCGTCCTCAACGCGTTTCAACAGTACGGCTACTTCCCGCGCACCCAGGAGTTCCTCGCGAGCTCTGCACGGGGACGCGTCCACTCCGCCAACATCATCGCCGTCAAGGAGGGGGAGTCGGCCAAGCGGCTGATCGTCGGCGCCCACTACGACTCCGCGCCCATCGGCGAGGGCTACGCCGACAACGCCACGGGCATAGGGCTTCTGCTGGAGACCGCGGCGCGCATCAAGTCGCAGGATACGCCGTACAGCATCGTGTTCGTCGCCTTCGGCGCCGAGGAGAAGGGCCTCCTGGGCTCCAGCTACTACGTACGTTCCATGAACGACCTGGAGCGGAGCGCGACCATCGGCATGATCGACCTCGACGCCGTGGCCGGGGGTACCGAGCTCTCGGTGACCAGCCGTTTCGGCGGGCCGACCTGGCTGCGCGACGACGCGCTCTCCGCGGCCCAGAGCCTGAGCATCCCGCTGCTCACCAGCCCGCCCGGCAAGGGCCGCCCCGCGGGCGTCTCCATGGCGCCCAGCGACGACGCGCCGTTCGCCCTCGACGGCATCGCCACGGCGGCGTTCACGGCGACGGACTGGGAGGCGGATGACGCCGGACTCGCAGCCACCGGCGAGGGCGGCCGCCTGTGGCACAGCCGCCACGACACCGTGGCCTACATCGACGGCGCCTACCCAGGGCGCGTGCGGCGGCAGCTCGCCGATCTTTCGCGCCTCCTCGAGACCCTGCTCACCAGCAAACTGGAGAAACGCCCGTGAAACTCGGCATCGTCGGACTGCCCAACGTCGGCAAGACGACCCTGTTCAACGCCCTCACCCACGGCAACGCGGCGGCCACCGCCTACGCCTACACCTCGGCCGAGTCCAACATCGGCGTGGTTGCGGTGCCAGACCCGCGTCTGGACCGCCTCGACGAGGTGCTCGAGACGCCCCGCAAGGTCAACGCGACCATCGACGTCGTCGACATCGCCGGCCTGGCCGAGGGCGCCAGCCGCGGCGAGGGCCTGGGCAACCGCTTTCTCGCCGACATCCGCGGGGTCGACGCCGTCGCCCACGTGATCCGCGTGTTCGCCAATCCCGAGGTGGCGCACGTCCGCGAGACGGTCGACCCCAGAGCCGATGTGGACCTCGTCGAGATGGAGCTCGTCCTCGGCGACCTCGAGCTCGTCGAGCGCCGCATCGACAAGACGCGCAAGGCGGCGCGCAGCGGCGACAAGGCCGCCCGGCGCGAGCTGACGACGCTCGAGGACCTGCTCGCCGCCCTCCAGCAAGGGCGGCTGGCACGCGGCGTGGAGCGCCATCTCGAAGACGTCCCCCTCTTCCGCGAGCTCGCGCTGGTCAGCGACCGGCCCGTCCTCTTTGTCTTCAACACCGATGACGGCGTGGGTGCCGCCGAAGCGCTGGCCGCCCATGCCGCATTCGTCGAGTGGGCGCGCGGCCGCGGCGACCAGGTGGTCGCCGTCGCCGCGCGCCTCGAAGCCGAGCTCGCCGATCTCGAGCCCGAAGACGCCGCCGAGTTTCGCGCCGAGCTCGGCGCCGACGAGGCGGGGGCGATCGACGTGTTCCTGCGTGCGGCCTACGAGGTGCTCGGCTACATCACCTTCTTCACCGGCGACTTTCGCAGCAGCGAGTCGCGCGCCTGGCAGCTGCCCCGCGGCTGGACGGCCAAGCAGGCCGCGGGGCGCATCCACAGCGACATTGAGCACGGCTTCGTGCGTGCCCAGGTGGTCAACATCGACGACCTCATCGCGCTGCGTTCGTTCCACGCCGCCCGCGAGAAGGCGCTGCTGCGCACCGAAGGCAAGGAGTACGTCGTCCAGGACGGCGACGTGATCAACTTCATGCACACGGGGTGAAACGGGGCAAGACCGGCGGCGGCCGGGCCGGCGCGGCCGCTCGCCATCGCGGCCGATGGCCGGGCGGCGAGGGTCAGTCGCCGGCGGATCCGGCGGCCACAACGCGGTCGCGGCCGAGCCGCTTGGCCACGTAGAGCGCCCGGTCCGCGGCCTCGAGCAGGCTCTCTTTGGTCGTGGCCGCTTCCGGGTAGGTGGCCACGCCGATGCTGATGGTCAGGCCCCCGCCGCCGTGGTGCTCGGCCACGGCGGCGCGAATGCGCCCGGCGATCTCCACGGCCTCCGCTTCGGCCGCCCCTGGGAGAACCACGACGAATTCCTCGCCGCCGTAGCGCGCGACCAGGTCGGCGCGGCGCGTGCAGCTCTCGATGATGCGCGCCGTGGCCTGCAGCGCGGTGTCGCCGGCGGCGTGCCCCAGGCGATCGTTGTACTCCTTGAAGAAGTCGAGATCGCAGAAGAGGAGCGCTGCGCCATGGCTCTCGTGGCGCGCCCTGCTCAGCTCCTCGGTCAGGCGCTCGTGCAGGTAGCGGTGGTTGTACAGCCCGGTCAGGCCGTCGGTGATGGCCTCGATCTCGGCGCGGCTCAGGCGGACGGCCGCCTCCTGCAGCGTGGAGACAGGGGCCTCGGTGGTCATGCGCGCGAAGCCTCTGGCGCCCATCGCGCTGAGAGCGGGCACGTCGGCCACCACGGCCGCGAGGATCTCTCCATCCTCGCCGGTCAGCGGCGCCAGGCCATTGACCCACACCCCGAAGTTGTCGACAAAGAGGGCGTTGGAGACGATGGGGCGGCCCGAGAGGACCTGCGTGATGGCGTCGTCGGCGACCACCTCCTCGCCGAGCGGCGAGCGCTCGGGTGAGCCCTCCTCCTCGGCGTCGACCACGATCACGGTGCGCCCGTCCCTGCTCGCCGAGGTCGTCATGAAGCGCACCTCGGGGTGCGCGTCACGCGTTTCCCGCAGCACCTTCTGGATCCCGGCGTACTCCGGACACGCCTCGTCGTCGGGATCGCGGAGCGTGGCGTGCCGCTGGGGGTCGATGCGCGCCGCCGCCTCGGCGGCGGCGCGCCGCGCCACCTCGCGCAGCCCGGCCAGTCGCTCCAGCACGCGCAGAAACGAGTCGCTCATGTCGGGGTCGAACTGCGTGCCCCGGCAGCTCCGCAGCTCGGCGAGGCACTCCTCGTAGGTGCGCGCATCGCGATAGGGACGCTGCAACGACATGGCGTCGTAGGAGTCGATGACGCACAGCGCCCGCGCCAGCCCGGGGATCTCCTCGCCGGCGAGTCCGTCGGGGTAACCCTTGCCGTCGTACCGCTCGTGGTGGTGCCGCACGGCGGCCACGAGATCGGCGGAGAAGAGCGGCTTGATGATCTCGGCGCTCACGGCCGAGTGCTGCCGCATCAGCTCCCACTCCTCGGCGTTGAGCGGCCCCTGCTTCACGAGGACTCTGTCGGAGACGCCGATCTTGCCGATGTCGTGGAGGTACGCGGCCTCGCGGACCTGCTCGGTCCATTCCGGCTCCCAGCCCAGCTCCTCGCCGAGCAGCACGGTGTAGGCGGCCACGCGCGCGGCGTGCCCCCAGGTGTAGTAGTCCTTGGCGTTCAGCGCCGTGGAGAGCCCTTTGAGGTTGTTCAGGTGCAGGGTCTTGATCTCCTGGTAGAGCCCGGCGTTGTTGGCGGCCAGGGACAGGTGTACCCCCACGCGCTCGAGAATGCCCGCATCGACCGCCGAAAAAGCCCTAGGGGAGGCGCCCTCCAACATGAGCACGCCGATCAGGATGTGCTGGTCGAACAGCCCGATGGCGGCGCCCGAGTGGCCGGCGGCAGCCGCCGGGCGCCCTCCGGGCACGGACCCTTCGTGCGCGCCGTCGAGGATGACCACGCGTTCGCGGCGCAGCCGCTCGAGCACGTCGCCCAGAGCGCCGCCTCCGGCCACCGCCGAAAGCGCTCGCTGGGACGGCCCGGACCCGTACACCTGGATCGGCTCGCCGCGCTCCACGAGCGTCATGGTGTAGCTCGCGATGGGGACCAGACGGCCGAGGCCGGCGACCGTGGCCTCGGCGATCTCGCCGAGATCGAGGCTGGCCGTGGTGCGTCTGGCGATCTCGTTGAGCAGCTCCGCCTCGCGATTGCGGCGCTCGAGGTCGCCGATCAGCAGCGCGTTGTCCATGGCCAGACCGGCGACGCGACACACGGCCTCGACGAGGCCGATCTCGTCGCCGGTGAACACGCGCTCGCGGCGGGTCTCCGTCAGCTCCATGGTGCCGACGACCGCGCCCTTGGCGATGAGCGGCGCCACGAGGTAGCTCCTGACGTCGTGCGCCGCGAGCCACGCGCGGCTGCCGGCGTCGATGCGCGGGTCGTCCAGCGACGTGACGGCCGCCGCGCGCTGGGTCTCGATCACGAGACGCGTCACCGGCCAATGCTCCAGCCCGACGAACACGCCGGGCACAGCGCCCTCGGTCGGCGCGCCCAGCGACGACGTCGCCACGCACTCGAGCCGGTCGTCGCCGGCGACCAGGTAGGCGCTGCACTCGCTGACGTCGGCGACGGCTCGCAGGCGCTCGGCGACCATCGCCAGAAGCTGCCGGGTGTCGAGGGCGCCCGACAGCTCGGCGCTGACCTCGTTGAGCAGCGCCGCACGCTGGGCGCCGCGGTCGAGCTCACCGTACAGGCGCGCGTTGACGATCGCCTGCCCCGCCACCTGGCTGAGCCCGCGCAGCAGGTCCAGCTGCCCAAAGGCCCGCGGCTCGCTGCCGTAGAGCGCCGTGGCGCCCACGATCTGGGCGCCGTTGATGAGCGGGACGATGACCCCCGAGCGGAAGCCGTACTGCGCCCAGCGATGCTGCTCCAGCGGGCTGGCGCGGACATCCGCGGCGACGTCCTCGATCACGACCGCACGGCCGGTCCTGAGCGCCTGGTCGGTCAAGGGGTAGTCGTCCACCACGAACTCCTGGCCGGCGAAGCCCTGGTCGGCGGCGTCTTTGCCGTCCACCGCGACCAGGGCGCGCAGCGACTCCCCGTCCACAGCGTAGATGTCGCAGGCCGCCGCCCTCGTGGCCCCACGCATCCGGCGCGCGATGGACAGGAGCACGCGCTCCACGTCGAGCGTCGAGCTGAACTCGAGGCCGCCCTCCACGAGCGTGCGCAGATCGCGGTTGCGCCCTTCCAGGCGGTCGCGCAGATCGGCGTTCTCCATGGCGCCGGCGACAAGCTGGCCCACCCCGGCGGCGAGCTCGATGCACTCCTGCCAATCGCGCGGATGGGCGCCGAAGAGATCGATGAGGCCGACCGCCGCGTCCTTGACCACGAGGGGGATGCAGAGCTCGCTGCGCAGGCCCTGCGCGAGCAGCGCGTCGCGCTCCTTCGCGTTGAGCTCTGACGCCTCGACATCGGCGATCACGCGGGTGCGGTGCTCGGCAAGCGCCCTGGCGCTCGTGGGATTGCCGGCGAGGTCGAGGACACTGCCCTCGTACGAGCTCAGAAAGCCGTCGGCGCCCGCACTCACGACGCAGCGATAGTCCTCGCCATAGATCTGGTAGATGTCGCAGTGCGCCGCCTGGACGGCCTGGAGAAGGCGCGTGGCCACGGTGCGCAGGAGCTGCTCCGCGTCGTAGGTCTGGGAGAGAAGCCGCGCGAGGTCGAAGAGCTCCTTGAGGACGCGGTTGCGGGCCTCGAGCGCGCTGAGCAGGAACGCCTTCTCGAGCGCGCCGGCCACGACGTGAACGGCGCCGCGGGCGTACTCGAGCGCCGCCTCAAACGCGCGCGGCCGGTCGCCGTAGAGCTCGATGACCCCTACCACCCGGTCCTGCGCCAGCAGCGGAAGACAAAGCTCACTGGCGAAGCCGTGTTCGTCGTAGACCTCCAGATCCTCGTCGCTCAGGCGTCGGTCGTCGCGATCCTCAACGTACGCCACGACGCCGTCGGCGAACGCCGCCACAACGACCGGTGAGACCGCGACGCGCAGGATCGCGCCGACAGCCCCTTCGTCCGGACCGCCGCGATCCAGGCTGACCTGGCAGCGAAACACGCCCTCGTCCTCCAGCCTGTAGATGTCACAGGTGGCGGCGCCGGTCGCCGCCAGCATGAGGCCGGCCACGTCGCGCAGCAGCTCGTCGGTGTTCCGCCAGCGGCTTGCCGCCTCACCGAGATCGGCGAGCGCCCGCAGGACCTCGCGCTCGCCGACGTCTCCATCGCGAGCGGAGCGCAGCAGGCGGTCGCGCGTCAAGCCCTCGAGGGCGGCCCGCTCGAAGCGCCGGTGGCCGCCCGGGCTGCGCCGGCAGTCCAGCACCCCCGCGTCGCAGGCGCGGCGCACGGTGGCCGCGCTCACGCCCAGCTCCGCCGCAGCCTCGGCCACGCTGAGAAGCCCGGATGTCGAAGGTCGTCGTGTCAAGGTCACCCGCCGCGCCGCAGAGAGGGTATCGGCGCTAGGGTACCAGAACTTAGGCAAATCTTTCTCGCAGGCGCCGGCGCAGCGGTCTGACGGCTTCGCGAGCAGGCCGCGACCAAAGCCCAGGTTCAGAACACCGATAGTACCTCGACATCGGCGGCGACCGCCTGCACCGGGTACGACTCGGCCACCGGCCCCGTGAAGCGCACGGCGACCCGGAGGCCGTCGTGGAGGTCACCCGCGACCAGGCTGCGCCGGCCTTCGCCCGCCGGCGCCCACACGACCGTGTCTGCCGTGGTGTGCACCACCGCGCGGTCGTAGACGCCGGAGACGTGCGGATCGGCCACGACGAGAAAGGATACGGCGCCGTCGGCGGCCGCCAGGAGCTGCGAGAGGCGGCCCGTGATGTCGGCGGCGCCGGAGGGCGGCGGCGGCGCCTTGCCGCCGCCGCCCAGGACGCCGCCGTCCTCCCCACATGCCCCGACGGCGACGAGCGACAGCGCCACGAGAGCGACCGCAGCCGCAAGCGCCGAGCCCGTGTGTCTCATCGGCGCTCCTTCCCCGGGCGCTGTCGCACCCGTCGATGTCGAGGCAGGGAGACGCCCGGCGGCGGCGAAGGGTTCGCGGCGCAGCCCGGCCGGCGCCGGCGCAGCCCGGCCGGCGCCGGCGCAGCCCGGCCGGCGCCGCCGCGCCCCAGCGGCGGCGAAGGGCTGGCCGCGCGATCCGGCCGGCTCCGCCGCGAGATAGAATCGGAGCGTCCGCGCCCCGACGTGAGGATCACCGTGACATCCCGGAGCACTGCGAACCCACTGCCGGCCGGCTATCGCCTGCGACGGCCGACCGCCGACGACGCCCCGGCAGTGGCGGATCTGAAGCGGGCCGCGGACGTCGCGCGAGACGGCGAGAGCGACGTGACGCCCGCCCAGATCGTGGAGGAGTGGGCGCTGCCGCGCCTCGTGCAGAGCGAGGACGTTTGGCTCGTCGAGACGAGCTCCGGAGAGGTCGTCGGCTACGCCCTGGTCTGGATGGAGGATCCACCCAACGTGTTCGTTGCCGAACAGACTGTCCACCCCGGCCAGCGCGGCCAAGGTCTCGGCGAGCTCCTGCTGGAGCTGTGCGAATCGCGCGCGGTCGCTGCAGCGGGGCACGCAGCCGGCGGCGCGGCCACGAACCTTGGCGTCTGGACTCACGAGGACGACACCGCGCGACGCGCCCTCTACGAGCGCCACGGCTTTGCCTACGTGCGCACCTTCCTGCGCCTCGACATCGACCTCGCCGAGGCGCCGGCGACGCCGGTCTGGCCGCCGGGCATCGCGGCGCGCCGCTTTCGCCGGCGCCGCGACGAGGCGGCCGTACACGCCGCCTCCGAGGAAGCCTTCCGGGATCACTGGCGCCCCGACAGCATGGACCTGGACGAATGGCTCGCCTTCCGCTTCGAGCGTCCCGACCTGGACCTGGACCTGTGGTGGGTCGCCTGGGACGGCGAGCAGGTCGCGGGCAGCCTGCTGGCCTTCCAGTCGCCGCTCGGCGGCTACATCGACACCCTATCCGTGCGCAGACCCTGGCGCGGGCGCGGGCTGGGCCGCGCCCTGCTGCGGGAGGCTTTCGCCGAACTGCGCCGGCGCGGGCTCCCCCGCGCCTACCTCGGCGTGGACAGCGAGAACCCCACCGGGGCCATGGGTCTTTACGAGTCCGTGGGGATGCGCCCGAAGCGAGGCTCTCACCTCGTCTACGAGAAGGACCTGCCGGGCGGCTGAGCCGCCGCCGATCAAAGCCCTGCCGCCGGCGCGGGCGCCGCCGCGCTCAGGCCGGTTCGAGCACCTTGCGCATCATGTCGGTGATGCGAAAGCCCAGCACGAAGCTGCACCACCAGAGATCCTCGCTGCGCACGACGCGATAGCCGTGGCGCAGGTACAAGGCGTGGGCGCCGGTGTTGCGGCGGATGCAGTACAGGCAGAGACTGCGCCGGCGGCGACGGCGGGCCTCCGCTTCGGCGAAGCGCATGAGCGCGTCGCCGACCCCCCGCCGACGCCACGCGGGGCGCACCGCCACCGTGTCGATGTAGAGCTCGTCGGCCGGGAAGCTCGCGGCGTGGAACACCGTCATGAACGCGGCCGCACGAAACGCTTCACCCAGAGGCAGGTAGCGCCGCAGCGTGCGCCAGTCGGAGTGCGTGGACCACGGCCGTCCGGCGTCCTGGAAGCAGATCACCCCGGCGATCCCGCCGTCGTCGGCGACCCAGACGTCACCGCTGTCCAGCATGACGTCGCCGAGCAGGAACGCCGCGGATGCGCGGCGCCGTGGGAGCATGGCGCGCAGCTTGTCCGGAAAGGAGAGCGCGAGCAGCTCGCCGACCGCCGGGGCGTCGGCGCCGGTCATGCGGCGCACGGCCGACGCCGGCGGCGCGGTCATCGTGGCGCGGCGGGCGGCGCCGTGCGGGCCAGGCTCCGCAAGCGGCCGGCCGAATCCAGCAGCAGGCTTCCGAACACCATGCCGAACAGGCCGATCGCCCAGGCGATCTCCACCGGATCGTCTTTGGGCACGGCGATCAGCGCGATGCCGACCAGAAGTGAGAGGCCGCCGGCGAGGAACAGGGACGCGTCGCTGCCGGCCAGCCGGCGCAGCCGCACGCCGGCCTCGATCTCGAAGACGCCGGTCACGACCGCCCAGGCGGCCAGCAGCGAGAGCAGGCCGAGGCCGCCGAGGCCCGGCCAGGCCAGCGCCACGAGGCCGACGACCACGCCCACGATGCCCTCGGCGAGCACGACCCACCACTGCTCGAGCGCGTCGCGCCCGACGATGGCCACGGCGCCCAGAACCAGACCATCGACGAGCGCGAACACGCCAAACGCGACCGCGAGCATCGCGGCGCCGGGGTCTTGCCAAAAGAACACCGTGAGGCCGAAGACGAGGGCGACGGCGCCGCGCAGGGCGGTCATCCACCACTTCTCACAGAAACCGATCAAGACCGCGCTATCGTCAGCCCCAGCCGCCCGCGACGCAAGCGGGGGAGGGAGGATGGGCTGAGCGGCGGGCCCAGGGCGCCGGCGCGGCGGCCCGCGGCGCCCTTCCTTGACACCCCAGACGCCCCGGCGTCTAATGAGTACCGTATCGCACCTGTCCGGTGGGGTCGGGAGGAGACGCGCACGTGGGGGACACGTTCGTCGGCGGTCGGCGTTGGCGGCGACATGCCGCCTGTGGACCGCAGCGCGCCGTGGCCCGCGCTACCGGCCATCTCTCCCGCCGGTCACATGCGAGCCGCCGCCTCGGCGGCTTCTGGCTCAAGCTCTTCCGCGAACGCGGACCCTGTTGACGCTCTTCGCCCGTTAGGCCGCCGACCGGGCGCGCGCAGCGCGCCGCCCCGGTGGCGGGCCGCCTCTCCAACCACATCCGGAGGACCCTTGCGAAGGAACATCACATGAATCACGCCACGCTCCGCGTCTGGGACGACGACGCCTGCCGCCGCGTCCACGAGGCTTCGCTGAAGCTGCTCGCCGGGACCGGCGTCGACATGAAGCACGAGCGCGCCCGCGAGCTCTGCGCCGCCGCGGGCGCGGCGGTGGACGGCCGCCGCGTGCGCATACCCGGAGAGCTCGTCGCACAGGCGCTCGCCAGCGCCCCACGCAGATGGACGCTGCGCCCCCGCGGCGGCGACTCGGCGCCGCTGGAGCTCGCGCCCGGCAACACCTTTTTCGGCACCGGGCCGGACTGTCTCTACGTCACGGACCCCCGCAGCGGCGCCCGCCGCCGCGCCCACCTGTCCGATGTGACCGCGGCCGCCGTGCTGGTGGACCGGCTGCCCAACCTCGACTTCGCCATGTCGATGGCGCTGCCCGACGACGTCGCCAATGAGGTCGTGGACGTGGCTCAGTTCGCGGCCATGCTCAAGGGCACGCGCAAGCCGCTGGTCGTGTCGAGCCCGTTCGGCGGCGCCTCGCTGTACACGATGCACGAGATGGCGGCGGCCTGTGGCGAGGCCGGCAGCTTCGCCTGCCTCGCCATGTCGTCGCCGCCGCTCATGCTCGACGACGTCTGCTGCGACAAGGCCATAGCCTGCGCCGACCTGCAGGCGCCGGTGGTGCTCGCCGGTTCCGTGTCGGTCGGCTCTCAGGGCCCGGCGTCGCTGGCCGCCTGCGTCGCGGTGGTCAACGCCGAGGCGCTCGCCGCCCTCGTCGTACACCAGCTCGCCCGGCCGGGCGCGCCGTTCGTCTTCGGCGTCGGCACCGGCGTCATGAACATGAGCACCGTCGTCGATGTGTACAACGCGCCCGGCGTCTTCCTCGCCAACCAGGCGCACCTGGACCTCATCCACAGGATCTACGGCCTGCCAAGCTGGTCTTACGCCGGCCACTCCGACAGCAAGCTGCCCGACGAGCAGTGGTCGCTGGAGCTGGGCATCGCCACCATCCTCGGCGCGCTGTCCCGCGCGACCCTGCTTCACGACGTCGGCTACCTCGAGAGTGGGCTGCAGAGCGCGCTCGAGGGCGTCGTGCTCGGCGACGAGGTCGCTGGGTACGCGCGCGCCCTGATGGCCGAGGCGCCGGTCGATGACGAGGCGCTGGCCCTCGCCGAGATCGCGGCCGCCGGGCCCGGCGGCAACCATCTCGGCAGCAAGATGACGCGCGCCCGCCACCGGCGCTTCTGGCGCCCGGACCTCATCGACCAGAACACCCACGAGCGCTGGCTCGCCCAGGGTAAGGGCACGCTTCTGGAGCGCGTCCGGCGGCGCCTGCAAGAGCTGCTGGCCGCCGGCCCCGCCTTCACCCTCGACCCCGCCACGATCTCGGCGATCGACGATCTCGCCGCCCACCCACGAAAGGAGCAAGCATGAGCCATTTCACGCCAAGGGGCGCCCGCCACACCAAGAGGCTCCTCCTGACTCTCCTTCTGGTCGTCGCCGCCGCCTTCGTAGTGGCCAGCGTCGCACACGCCGCCTCGAGCCCGGCCCCCGACGCCAGGACCACCCTGCGCATCGGCTGGGTCCAGGACGTGGACAACCTCAACCCGTTCATCGGCATCCAGGGCACCGACTACATGCTCTGGCACATGAACTACGACTTCCTCGTGGGCTTCGACGCCGAGACGCTGGAGCCGCGTCCCGAGCTGGCCACCGCGTGGGAGGTTTCCCCGGACGGCAAGGAGTGGACGTTCACGATCCGCAGCGGCTCGAAGTGGCAGGACGGCGTGCCGGTGACCGCCAGGGACGTCGCCTTCACCTTCAACTACATCAACGACAACGAGCTCCTCAACCTGGCCACCTATACCAGCGGTATCACCAAGGCTGAGGCCATCGACGACACCACCGTGAAGATCTACACCGACGCGCCCAAGGCCAATATGCTGCGCATGGTCGTGCCCATCCTGCCGGAGCACATCTGGAGCAAGGTGAGCGGCAAGGCGGCGACCAGCACCTACCAGAACAAGCCGCCGATCGTCGGCAACGGGCCCTTCCAGATCGTCGAATGGCAGAAGGGCAAGTTCGTGCGCCTGGTGGCCAATCCGGACTACTGGGGCGGCGCACCCAAGGTGGACGAGGTCATCTTCCAGCTCTACACGAACGCCGATACCATGTCGCAGGATCTCAAGCTGGGGACCATCGACGGCGCCTTGGACGTGCCGCCGGCGCAGTTCAAACAGCTCGGCTCCGAGCCGGGCCTCACGGCCAACAACGCGACGAGCTGGCGGTTCATCGAGATCGGCATGAACTGCTACGAGAGCCCGAATTCCCTCGGCAATCCCGTGCTGCTCGACCCCGAGCTCCGCAAGGCGGTCAATTGGGCGGTCGACCGGCAGAAGGTCGTCGATGTAGCCTTGCAAGGCTACGCCACCGTGGGCTCCACGATCATCGTGCCCTACTCCAAGTACCACTGGGAGCCTCCGGCGGACAGCCTGTTCACCTACGACCCGGCCAAGGCCAACGAGCTGCTCGACGCGGCCGGCTACAAGGACGCCAACGGCGACGGCTTCCGCGAGACCAAGGACGGCAAGAAGCTCAGCCTGCGCTTCTACGCCACCGCCGACTCCCCCGAGAACCAGACCGCCGGCAAGCTCATCGTCGGCTGGCTCAAGGACGTCGGCCTCAAGCTGCAGCTCCAGGTGATCGACGCCGGCGCCCTCATCGACGCCCAGTACAACTACAAGGGCGACACCTACGCGCCAGACTGGGACCTGTTCATCTGGTACTGGACGCAGGACGTCGACCCCAACTTCCAGGTCGACATCTACACGCCCGCGCAGATCGAGGGCTGGAACGACTGCCTGTGGACGGACCCCGAGTACACCAAGCTCAACACGCAGCAGGCGCAGACCATCGACGAGGCGGCGCGCAAGCCGATCATCGACCAGATGCAGCAGATCTTCTACGACGCCGCGCCCTACGCCGTCCTCGCCTACACGTTCCAGCTCGAGGCGTACGACACCGGCGATTGGCAGGGCTGGGTACACGTCCCCGGCAACGCCACCGGCGGGCAGCAAGGCGCCGTGCTGTACAGCTACAACAACATCGACACCTACCGCTTCGTCGAGCAGAAGACGGCGACCGCGGCGGCGACCACGTCGTCCGGCAACACCACACTCATCATCGTCATCGTGGTGGTGGCGCTGGTCGTCGTCGTGGCGGCGGTCCTGCTGCTGCGCCGCGCCCGCGGACGGGCGGAGACCGAGTGAAGCCGGCGCGCGGCGCTCGACGGGGCGTCCTCGTGTAGACTCCGCCGGGGCGGCCGCGCCGGCGCCCCGCGCCCACGACCAGGAGGCCACATGCCCGTCATCGAGGCCGAACACCTCACCAAGCGCTTCGGCAAGAAGGTCCTCGCCGTCGATGATGCGAGCTTCACCATCGAGGCCGGCACCATCACGGGCGTCCTCGGGCCCAACGGAGCCGGCAAGACCACGACCCTGCGCATGATCCTCGACCTGGTGCGGCCCACCGCGGGCAGCGTCAAGATCCTCGGGAGCCGCTACCGGGAGCTGCGCGCGCCGGCCGGAAGAGTCGGCGCGCTGCTCGACGCCTCGGGCTTCCACCCGGGCCGCTCGGGGCGCAACGCCCTGCGCGTGCTCGCCACCGGAGCGCGCATCCCGAACGAACGCGTCGAGACAGTCCTCGAGCTCGTCGAGCTCGGCGGCGCCGCCAGGCGCGCCGTCAAGGGCTACTCCACCGGCATGAAGCAGCGCCTCGCCCTGGCGGCCGCGCTGCTCGGCGACCCCGAGGTGCTCATCCTCGACGAGCCGGCCAACGGCCTCGACCCCGAGGGCATGCTGTGGCTGCGCACCTTCCTGCGCGCCCAGGCCGAGGCCGGCCGCACCGTCCTCGTCTCGAGCCACGTGCTGGCCGAGGTCGAGCAGACCGCCGACGACATCCTCATCATCAGCAAGGGCAAGCTGCTGGCGCAGGGGCCCATCAACAAGCTGACCGCCTCGGCGCAGCCGGTGATCCGCGTGCGCTCGCCGCACCCGGACAAGCTGGAGGCCGCGCTCCGCGCTTCCGGCGCGGCCGTCACCCGCCTCGGCGACGCCCTCGCCATCCGCGGGCCCTCGGCGGCGCAGGTCGGCGACCTGGCGCACGCCCACGGCGTCGCCCTGCACGAGCTGCTCACCGAGCAGCCCAGCCTCGAGGATCTCTTTCTGCAGATCGCCGGCACGAGGAGGGAGTCGTGATCGCCCTCGCCCGCGCCGAACTGCTCAAGCTGCGCAGCACGCGCACCGCCCTCGGCCTCTTCATCGTCATCCTCGTGGTGACGCTGCTCCCGCTGATCCTCATCGTGTCGCTGCTCCCGCCGGACTGGCTCGAGACGGACGGCGTCACGGGGTTCCTCAACACCGCCAGCGCCCTCGTGCCGCTGGTGCTGCTCGTGTTCGGTGTCCTCGGCATGACCAACGAGTACAGGCACGGCACGATCACCTACGCGTACCTCGTCACGCCGCGCCGCTGGCAGGTGATGGTCATGAAGCTCATCATCTACGCGCTCGTCGGCATGGCGACGATGCTGCTCGCCGTCGTGCTCGTCTACGTCGTCATCCGCATCGGCGGCGCCATCCGCGGCATCGACATCGACGCGACCGGCGGGTCCACCTGGGGCGACTACGCCCGCCAGATCGTCGTCGCCGGCCTCATCACGACGTTCGGTGTGGCGCTCGGAGCCCTCTTCCGCGCGCAGGTGATCACGGTCGCCGCCGCCCTGATCTGGGCGCTCTTCATCGAGAACATCATCGGCCTCATCAAGCCCGCCGTGGGCGCCTGGCTGCCGTTCATCGTGTTCAACCAGGTGAGCGCCGGCCAGATGCCGGGCGACGGCGCGGACGGCGCCTTCACCAGCGAGATGCTCACCCGGCCGCAGGCGTTTCTCGTGAGCATCGCCTACATCGCCATCGTCAGCGTCGCGGCCGTCTTCATCTCGCTGCGCCGCGACGTCACCTGAGCGGCGCTGCGACGCTCAAGCCAGGGACCGACTGATGGACCGCCAGGCCTTCACGATCCAGGGACCGCTGCGCGGGCAGGGCGCGCTCGCCGAAGGCATCCTGCGCGCCCTGCCCGACTGGTTCGGCATCGAGCAGGCGATCATCGACTACGCCGGCGCCGCCGGCGAAGGCCCGACCTTCGTCGCCGAGGCCGGTGGGGAGGCAGTCGGCTTCATGACCCTCAAGCCGACCAGCGCCCACGCCATCGAGGTCCATGTGATGGCGGTGCTGCCGCACGAGCACCGGCGCGGGGTCGGTCGCGCGCTCGTGGAGCGCGCGGCCGCGTACGCCCGCGCCGACGGCTATGCCCTGCTCCACGTGAAGACTCTGGCGCCGAGCGACCCGGACCTGAGCTACGCCGCGACGCGCGCCTTCTACGCGGCCGTCGGCTTTCTGCCGCTGGAGGTGCTGCCGCAGGTGTGGGGGCCGGAGAACCCCTGCCTGCTCATGGTGAGGGCGCTGTGACGGCCCTCACGCGGCGGGCGCCGGCGGCGTGAACACGCGCGCCGCGAGCTCTTTGTCGAGCTGATACAGACCGCCCGGCTGATCGCCCGCCATGCCGGACTTCTGCACCATGTCGTTGGCGCTCTCCTCTTCTTCGACCTGCTCGGCGATGAACCACTGCAGGAAGTTGTACGTGGCGTGATCCTTGATCTCCAGAGCCAGCGAGGCGAGGTCGAAGATGCGCGCCGTGACCTTCTCCTCGTGGGCCAGCGCCTCCTTGAACATGTCGAGGCCGGCGGCCCACTCCGTCCGCGGCTTGTCGATCGCCTCAAGCGTCACGCGGCCGCCGCGCGTGGTGACGTAGTCGAACATCTTCTGCGCGTGGGCAAGCTCCTCCTGATACTGCACGGTCATCCAGTTCTGCCCGCCGGACATACCCATCTCGGAGAACTGCGCCGCCATGGACAGGTAGAGGTACCCGGAGTAGAGCTCCCAGTTGATCTGCTCGTTGATCGCGTCCTGCATCTTCGTGTCCAGCATGATCCCATCCTCGATCTCGTTTCACGGTGCGGCGCCGCCGCGCGGGCCGCCCATCGCCATCTGCATCGCCACCTACTATGTACCCACACGGGGCGGGGGGACTAAACCGCGGCGCGTCGAAGACGTGCTGCGACCCCGACGCGGATGTGACGAGATGAGCCGAGCCTTCGTCAAGGAACCCGACGAGGGGGCGCCCGAAGAGGGGCTCCCCGAGCGGCAGATCAGCGACCACCCCAACTACGTGACCCCCTGCGGCCTGAGCCAACTGCGGCAGAAGCTCGCCGAGCTCGAGGAGCGGCGCCTCGAGCTGCTCGCCGCCGCGGACGACGACGCCCTGGCGCGCGGCCAGCTCGACTACTCAGGCCGCGACCTACGCTACTTCACGCGGCGCCTTGAGACGGCGATCCTCGTGGACCCGCGACGTCAGCCGCGGCGCATGGTGCAGTTCGGCGCCGCCGTGACCGTCACCGAACCGGACGGCGCGCGCCGCACGTTCACGATCGTCGGCGAGGACGAGGCCGACCTCAAGGCCGGCAAGATCAGCTACGTCTCGCCGCTCGCCAAGGCGCTGCTCGAGGCGCGCGTGGGCGCTACCGTGCTCTGGCGGCGCCCGGCGGGCAACCGCGAGCTCACCATCGAGGAGATCGACTACCCGGAGGGGTGAGGCGCCAGGCGACGGGGCGCCGCGCGGTCGTCATCCGTCGCTCTAGCCGCAGTTTCCCCGCCAGTTCAATGCTGAATGGTGTTTGTGCTGCTCAGCGGGTGGTTTCGGTGTTGCTAGGTGTAGTACCCAAGGCGGTCCGCATGAGCCTGCGCTCAGCGGCTCGGCGCGTAGCGCTGCACGTCGAACAGCTCGGCCAGGCGCTCCTGGGTGGGGCTCATCTCGGCCGCGACCGCGCCGCGCTCCAGGCGAGTCATGCCGCGCTCCAGGCGCGCCTCCACCTCGGCGAGTCGCCGGCGCGCCTTGGCGAGGGTCTGGTCGAAGCCGCGGGACTGGGCGGCGTGCAGGCTCGGGGAATGGGTGAGGACCGCCCGCCGGGTCACGCCCAAGGCGGTGACCGTGGTGTCGATGCAGGTGAGGCCGGGGTAGCGCTGCGCATCGACCTCCCGGTAGGAGGCGGTGGGGATGGCCAGCAGGTCCGCGTGGTGCGAAGGGGGCAGGGATCCGACGAAGCCGATCCCCGCGGCCTCGATGCGCGCCTGGCCCGCGGCCGAGCTCCGCCCCGCGTCGTAGACCACGGTGAGGGACTCGACGCTGCCGTCCGTGAGCTCGCGGTAGCGGACCATGAGCTCGTCGATCACGGCGCCGAACTGCGTGACGTCGGGGCGGTCGCCGGGGTAGGCGCGGGAGACGAGCGGCACGCCGCCGTCGCGGGAGACGACGAGCGCCAGGGCGACGAGGCGCGGGTCGACGCGCTTCTGCTTGGCCTTGCCGCGCTGGGCGGTGGGGGCGCGCTCGTCGCCTGAGTCGATGAAGGTGGCGAAGTTCGTCATGTCGAGGGCCAGGGCGGAGAGGTCGAGGTCGAACTCCTTGACCAGCGCCCGGCCGATCCGCGCCTCGATGCGGCGCGGCTCCGGCTCCCCGAGGCGGTCCATCGCCTTCCGGAAGCGGCGGTGATCCATCGCCGCGGCGGGCAGCTTCAGCCAGCGCGGCCCGGCGGCGCCCGCCCACCACTCGGCGAAGGCCAGCTTCGAGCAGGGCGCCACGATGCGGTTGGCCGTGGCCAGGGCGATGTACGTGCCCACCGAGGCGGCCGCGTCGGCGCGCCGCGGCGCGACCGCGTCGACGGCGCCCGCCACGTCGAGGCGTTCGAGCATCCCCCACACCGCCGCCAGGTCGCCGAACTTCTTGTGCTGCGTGCGCACTGGCTCGCCAGGCCCCGTCCCCGCCAGCTTCGCCATCACCTCCGCACTGCTGCCGAGGTACTGCTGGGAGACGATCCGCGGCTTGCCCTCCACCCGGGCGCTGGTCACCAGGTAGTAGTAGGTCTGCCCGCCCTGCCGCTTTCCCACGATTGAAGACATAGGTCTGTGCGCCCTCGGCGGCCAAGAGGCAAGCGCCTTGCGGGGAAGACACGGCGGTCGATCGGAGAGCGGGGAAGCTCCCGCTAGACGTGCAAGCCGATCCGCTCATCGAAGAAGTGCGGCGCGTCCGCCGGGAGTACGCCCAGCGCTTTGGCTACGACCTGCCCGTCGTCGCGGCCGACCTGCGCGAGCGCGAGCAGCGGCATCCCGGGCGGCTCGTCTCCTTCCCGCCCAAGCCTGCGCGGAAGAAGAGGACCTCCGGGCCCTGATCACTTGGGCCGTGGCTCCGGGGGATCCGCGCCGGGCGCGGTCTGACTCGCGGCGCCGCCGAGCGCCCTGCCGCTGCGCTGCTCAGAAGCCGCCGAACGTCCACCGGCGGCCCCAGGCATCGTCTCCCAAGAGAGCCGTTCGTCCACCTGGCGCAGATTTGCGGCGCAGGTCATGATCCTCGTCGGCGCCGATGATCGTCGAGGAGGGAGCCGGCATGGCCGAAGAGCGCCGCGGATCGCGCGACAGCGTCGCGCTCGTCTACGGCCTGCCGACCTCTGGTATCCTGTTTGCCATGAAGCCGAGGGTATACGTGGAGACCAGCGTGATCGGCTACCTGGCGAGCCGTCCCGCTCGCGACTTGATCGTGGCCGCCCATCAGGAGCTCACACGTGAATGGTGGGAGGGGCGGCCCGGCCGCGTCGCGGTCCCGCCTGGCGGCGCTCGAGGGCATCGCGATCCTGGCGTTGAGCGACGAAGCCGTCTGCATCGCCGAGCATCTGGTCGGCAACGGTCCCATCCCGCGGGAGGCCGCCGCGGGATGCGCTTCACATCGCCGTCGCCGCCGTCAACGGCATCGACCCTGATCGCTGGGGCCTGGCCGCGGGATGCGCCGCGGCGGGCGCCGCGCACCGCATCCCCCCGCGAGCCCACGCGCCGCCCCGCCGCCGATGCGCGCGCGGACGACGCCGGCTGCTCCGCGGATCCCTATCTCGTCGCCGTCGCCGGGGTCAATCCTCCCTGCGGCTTCAGGTCGAGGCCGGCAAGCCAGGGAGCGGCTCGCTCGATGCCGGGCGTGCAGCTCCGCCCCAGGGCGCCCTCCAGAAAGTGCAGCTCCTTCAGCAGGGCGTCGGCTCGCGCAGGGCGTATGATTGGATCGGCAACGCGATGACGGTGAGGTGAACTGCCATGACTATCGACGAGCTCAAGCGTGAAGCGCTTCAGTTGGATCCCTCGACACGCGCAGGCCTTGCTCGCGACCTGCTCGAGAGCCTCGACGACCTGACTGAGGCGGAGACTGAGCAGCTGTGGCTCGATGAGGCGGAGCGGCGGCACCAGCAGATCGTCTCCGGCGCGGTCGAGACCGTCCCCATGGAGGAGGCGCTCTCCAAGGCGCGCGCTGCGCGCCGGTGAGCCGTCAGGTACGTCTCCACCCCGCAGCCCAGCAGGAGCTGGAGGAGGCCGCGGCCTACTACGACCTCGAGGGCCCCGGCCTCGGCTCGGCATTCCTCGGTGACTTTGAGAAGGCGGGTGAGCACATTCGCCTGTTCCCGGAATCGTCGCCGATCGCCCGCAAGCACGCCCGCCGGAAGCTGATGGCCCGCTTCCCATACGTTGTGGTCTACTCGCTCGTCGATGACCACATCTTCATTCTCGCGGTGGCCCACAGTCGCCGGCGACCGTTCTACTGGCAGGACAGACTGTGATGTGGTTCCAACAATGGCTTCCGGCTGACGCCGCTTCGCGGCGCAGCTGAAGCCACACACGTTCGGCGATCACCGGCGGGCGGTTGCGTTTGGTGACAGGCTGGAAAGACTGTTGACCGCAGCTATCCGGAGGACCAAATGCCGGCGGCGCCGCAGTTCTCGAAGGACATCGTTCCCTTGACCGACCTGAAGGTGAACCTGGGCCGCATCGTCCGCCAGGTCGACGAGACTCACCGCCCGGTGCTGCTCACCAGCCGCGGCCGAGGCGTGGCCGTGCAGAAACACCGGCGCGAGCCGGACCCCCTCAGCACGCTTGGCGTGACAACGCGATCCGTCGCTTCAGCCCATTCAGACGCGAATGGGGAACAAGGCCGTCATGCTGAAGCCGTCCCACCAGTATCCCCGGAGCGATACCCAGCTCGGCCGCGGCCTCAATGACCTGCTCCCGACTCACGTGGCCCTTGAGCTGTCTGAACCGCCGCACGACAGACCTCGGCGCCAGCAGGTCGGCGGCGAAACTGTCTGCCTCGTCTTCTCGTCGCGGATCTCCTGGTCTGACGGCGCCGGCCAAGGACGCGTCGAGCCCCTCGACGAAGAAGTCTCGCTTGCCGTGCAGCAGCAAGTGGCCCGCCTCGTGATAGAAGGCGAACCAGAAGTGGTCGTCGGTCCCGTGTCTGAAGCTGAGCTGGATCATGGCCTTTCTGGGGCCGAGCCAGCGAGTAGCCCCGCTGACGTGCGTCTCAGGGATCTCCGGCACCAGCGCCACAGCGACGCCACACTCGGCGCACCTCTGCTTCAGCAACTCGCAGAACGCCTCGGGCGGCCGCACGGTGAGGAGCCGGATCTCCGTCAATGCTTGCCTCAAAGCCTTTGCGCTGAAGGGTGCGCAGTCCGTCTTCTGAGCTTGGATCATGCCCATGCGGAGCCAAGCTTCCAAGGCCGCCGCCGACATCTCGACGGCAGGTGAGGCGCGAAGCAGTGAGGCTGAGAGCAGCGTCTGAGACTCCCAGCTGTCCGGCGAGGCGACGCCGAAGAAGCGCAGAAGCTCGAGCAATTGATCGAGCGAGTCAGCGCGCCTTGCGAGCCAACCGGCATTGGTCATGCTGCAAACCGGGAAGCGGCTCAGCCAGCCGACGTGCCGCGAGAGGTCCTCCCTTTCTTTGCGTCTGGCGAGCGCCTCGCGGAACGATCTCTCGCGCTGGATCCAGAACGCTGCCGGCGTGCCGAGGACATTCTCCAACTGCAACGCCGTCTCGGGCGTGATCGAAGCCTTGCCCCTCACGATCTCGTTGACGAGCTTCTTCGGGCGGCCGCAGCGATCGGCCTGAGACATGTGCCGCTCTTCGAACAGCTCCAGCAGCGTGTCGCCGGGCGGCGAAACGGTTGCTGGAAGGTACTCGCTCTGGCGGCTACTCATGGGGGTCCTCCGCCTGATCGAGGCCGCCGTCCGGCAGCCTGGGCGCCGGCTCCGTCGGCTCGATCAGGAGACGATATGGATGGTCGAGGTCGAGGGACAAGACGCCGCACAGGTCGCCGTGCAACTCGTGACAGCGTCCTGGAAGGGCGCACACTATCTCCAGCGTCTCTGCTGCCGCAAGATCGTCGAGCCTCTGGCTGATGCGGCGAGCCATCTTCGCCCCGTGCCTCTGCTGAAGAGCTCGCTGGTCGTTGAAGAACCGCCGCTGTCGATCACTCTCGAATGTGATGTCCACCAAGGACTATGGCCGGAGGCAGGCTTCATAACCCTTGGGGTTAACAAGATATGGCCCCTATCCACTCCATTCGGGAGCCGTCGTCGGGTCAAGACGGTGGCATCCGGGGTTCGTGTGAACCATGCCTCGCTCGCTCCTCCCGCCTCTATCCTGCCCGCGTCAGTTCCGGCGGGCACGGCAGAAGCAGGCGGTGCAGAGAGATGAGCGGTGTGGCTGCAAAACGCACTGGCGGAGCGACATGGGAGTCGAACCCACCCAGGACAGGATCACTGCCCCGCAGACGGTTTTGAAGACCGCGGTGGTCACCGGACCACGAGCCGCTCCGCGCACTCCCATCTTCGCACGCCTGCCCCCGGCGGTCACCCGCGCGTGGCTCCGGCAGACAACGGTTGCCGACTATACTGCAAGGCAACGTCCTTCTCCGGAGGCACATGGTGGTCCGACCGACACAAGCGCACCTGCGCGATGCATGCCTGCCGGCCTTGCTGGACAGCGTGATCACGGCGGTCAGCCGGGCTCAAGGGTCAGCCCGCGGCATCGACGAGGTCCTCGCGGTCACGATGGCCACGCTCGACTTCGAGGCCGGCGCGGTCATCCTCTTCGACGAGAGCGGCGAAACCGCGCATCTGGCCGGCGAGCGCGGTCTGCCCGAGGACGTCCGCCGGCGCTTTGAGGAGTTTCGCGTGGACCTGCCTCCCTACGATGCCTTGAGGCGCGGCGAGCCGCTGCTGCGCTCGCGCGAGCGCGGAGACACGATGCTCGCCGATTTCGCCTGCATCGTTACCGTGCCGCTGGGCGCCGGCGACGCGGTGTTCGGCGCCCTCGGCCTGGCGTCCCGCACACCGCGCGAGCTCACCAAGGAGCTGGTGAGCGCACTGCTCGCCATCGGCCGCGTAGCCGGCGAGCTGGTCAAGCGCGGCCGCGCCGAGGAGGAAGCGCGCCGCCTGAGCCTCGAGCTGGAGGCCGCCGTGGCCGCGCGCACGGAGGCGCTCGCGGCCGCCAACCGCGCGCTGTTCGCCGAGATCGACGAGCGCCGCCGCGCCGAGCAGGCGCTGCGCGGCAGCGAGGAGCGCTACACGCGCATGTTCGACCTCGACCCGGACGCGCTGCTCGTCGTCGACAGCGAGACGCACCGCATCCTCGACGCCAACGCGGCCGCCTCGCGCATGTACGGCTTCTCGCGCGAAGAGCTGCTCGGCCTCAGCACCGCGGACCTGGCGGCCGCGCCCGCGGCGACCAGCGAGGCGGTGGGCGCTGTGAACGGCGCGGAAGCCGCGTTCGCGCCGCTGCGCCGCCACCGGCGCCGCAACGGCGACGCGTTCCCCGTCGAGGTCACGGCGACCACCAGCGCGCTCGCCGGCCGTACCCTGATCACCCAGGCCGTGCGCGACGTCACCGAGCGGGAACGCCGCGCCGACTACATGTCGGCGGTCGCCGAGATCCAGCGGCGCCTGCTGAGCGCCGACGAGTCCCACGGCCCCCGGGAACTGTGCGAGCTCGTCCTCCCGCCCCTCCTGGAGGCCTCCCGCGCCGACTGTGTCTACGTGTTCCAGAACCGCACCGACGAGCAGGGCCGGCTGCTCGCCGACCAACTGGCCGAGGCCGCGCGTCCGGGAATCGCCTCTCAGGCGGACAATCCGAACCTGCAGGGACGGCCCTACGAAGCGCTCGGGCCCGAGTGGCTCGAGGCCCTGCACAGCGGCGCCCCGCTGATGGGCCACATCGCCGACTTCTCGGAGCCCGCGCGCTCCAGCTTCGAGGAGCTCGGGATCCGCTCCCTGCTCGTCCTCCCTCTCATGGTCCGCGGTGAGCTCTCCGGCTATATCGGCTTCGACAACTGCAGCGACGAGCGTCTCTGGGATTTCTCCGAGGTCGCGCTGCTCACCACCGCCGCCACGGCGCTCTCCGCGGCCCTCGAGCGGCGCCTGGCTTTCGCCGCCTTGCGCGGCAGGACGGCGGAGCTCGCCGCGCTGCTCCGCGCCAGCCGCGCCATGGTCTCGAGCATCGACTACGACGAGGTGCTGCGCGAGGTGGCCCGCGCGGCCGGCGAGGCCCTTGAGAGCCCGCAGTGCATCGTCTGGGAGTACACGGCCCAGGGCGACCGCGCCGAGTTCCGCTGCCTGTGGGAGAGAGAGCCGGAGCCGGGGCTCGCGGAGAGCCTGGAGGGCGCCTCCTACGACATCACCACGCACAGCGGCGGCATGCGCGCCCTGCGCGCCGGCACGGTGGTGCAGCAGTCGATCTCGGCCCCCGACATCCGCGCTCAGGACCACTACGACATGGAGCGCTACGGCGAGAAGACGTGGCTCACGGTGCCGCTCGTGTCCGCCGACGTGCTCATCGGCGTGATGATCCTCATCGAGACCGTGGCGGAGCGCGACTTCGGCGTCGATGAGGTGCGCCTCGCGGGTGACATCGGCGCGCAGGCGGCGGTGGCTCTGGGCAACGCCCGTCTGCACCGCCACCAGGAAGAGCGCAACCGCTGGCTGGGCACGCTCGTGGAAGCCGGGCGCGTGGTGGCCTCGACGCTCGAAGCCGACGAGCTGCTGGCCAGCGTGGCGCGCCTGGCCGCCGAATCCGTGCTCGCCAAGGCGGCCTTCATCTACGAGTACGACGCCGAGCGCGACGTGATCATCACGCGCTCGGCCTATCGCGCGGAAGACGTGGCCCGCGAAGACCCTATCGGCAACGTGTTCAGCGTGGCCGACGCTCCCGACGACCGCAGAGCCCTCGAGGAGGGTGAGGTGTTCGTCGAGACGCTCTCCGATCCGGACCTCGACGACTTCGTGCGCCATGAGATGATCGCCTGGGGCGAGAAGACCCTGGTCAACGTGCCGTTCCGTTTTCAGGGAAAGGCGCTGGGCATGCTGGTGCTCATCGAGACCGAGGCTGAGCGGACCTACACGCCCGCCGAGCTCGAGTATCTGCGCGCCTTCGGCGAGCAGGCGGCCATCGCCCTCAACAACGCCCGGCTGTACGCCACGATCGAAGCGCAGGCCACGACTGACGACCTGACCGGCCTGGCCAATCACCGCGCCTTCTACGACCGCCTTGGCCAGGAGCTCGCGCGCGGGCGCCGCTACGGCTCGCCGGTGTCGCTGCTGATGCTCGACATCGACGACTTCAAGGTGCTCAACGACACCTTCGGGCACCCGGCCGGCGACGAGGTGCTGCGCCTGCTCGGGGGCGTGCTCACCGAGCAGCTCCGTCACGACGTGGACCTCCCCGCGCGCTACGGCGGCGAGGAGCTCGCGGTGATCCTGCCCAACACGCCCACGTCGCCCGGCCCACACAGTGACGGCGAGTCCGGCGATGAGCTGAGCGCGCGGTCCGACGGCGGCGCCCCCGCGCAGGGACACGGCGAGGGCGCGGTGGCCCTCGCCGAGCGTCTGCGCGCCGTCATCGCCGCCTGCGAGCTCCCCGTCGGCGAGGGCGGCGAGCCGGCGCGCATCACCGTGAGCATCGGCATCGCCACCTGGCCGGCGATGGCCGAGAACATGGACGATCTGGTGGCGCGCGCCGACGCCGCGCTCTACGCGGCCAAGCGCGCGGGCAAGGACCGGGTGGCGGTCTTTCGGCCGTAGACTGACGTCGGCGCCGGCTCACTCCTCCTCGGCGAAGCGGCGCCGGCGCAGCAGCCAGACCACGATGAGCACCACCAGGATCGCCACGATCGCGCCGCTGATCGCAAAGGTCAGCGTCGAGCTCCCGGCCTTCGCGACCGTGCCGCCGACCTTGGGCTTGAGGTTGATGTAGCTGTCGCGCACGAAGCTCGTGTAGAACGCGGCGCCCTTGCCCCCGTACATGCGCGTCCAGCCGTCCCACCTGGCCGTGTTGACGGCTTCGAGCTTCTGCGGGTAGTCGAGGGCGATCTGCGGCGACTGCTCGTAGAAGATCTGCTGCGCCCGCCAGACGAGGTCTTTGCGCTTCTGCGGGTCGAGCTCGCTGTTGGCCGCATCGACGACGCGGTCGTACTCGGCGTTCGACCAGCAGGGCTCGTTCCAGTTCTCGATCTGCGCGGTGATGAAGCTGGCCAGCGTGTCGCCGGGGTCGGCGTAGCCGTCGTAGTTCCAGAGGTACATGTCGAAGTCGGGGCTGTACGTGTCGCCCTCGTAGGCCCAGATGCTGTCGTAGTAGATGCCGTCGTCCATGACCTGGTACTCGATCTTCAGGCCCAGGTCGCGGAACCAGCCGGTGAGCAGGCTGCCGGTCTTCTGGCTCTCCGGCGATTCGGCGCGCGCCCACAGGCGCAGCTTGATGGGCTTGCCGTCCTTGCCCTCGCGGATCCCGTCGCCGTCGGCGTCCTTGTAGCCGGCCGCGTCCAGCAGGTCGTTGGCCTTGGCCGGGTCGTACCCGAACAATTGATCGGACGGCGGCTGCCAGTGGAAGTCGGGATCGACCCAGGAGTCGGGCGTCATGATCGTGGAGCCAGGCGCTGCCTTGCCCGCCCACGCCAGATCGACGATGCGCTGCCGGTCGACGCCCCAGTTGAGGGCCTGACGGAAGGCGGCATCCTTGAGCACGGGATTGCCGCGGCTCTCGCCCGTATAGCAGTTCATCGCCAGGTAGTCCCAGGTCAGCAGATTGTAGGCGATTGCCTCCATGGCGGGGTCGGCGCTCACTTTGGGGAACTGCGCCGACGGGATGCCCCAGGCGGCGTCGACGGTGCCGGAGAACAGGTCCTGGGTCATCGTGTCGGGGTTCTGGTAGGTGATGAAGAGGATCTCGTCGATGCTGGGCTTCTCGCCCCAGAACGTGGGATTGGCGACCATCCGTACGTAGTCGCCCTTCTTGACCTCGGTGACCTGGAACGGGCCGGTGCCGACGATCGGCGGCTTGTTGCGGTACCCGGCGCCGGCGAAGGCCGGCTTGACCTGCGCCCAGACGTGCTCCGGCAGGATGGGGATCCAGGTGCGCAGGATGTTGGCCTTGGGCTTGCTGCACCTGATCTCCACGGTGGCGTCGTCGACGGCCACGACCTTGTCGATGAACGTGGTGAGGCTCGAGTAGGCGCCCATCTGGTTGTCGATGATGTAGTTGTAGGTGAAGGCCACGTCCCTGGCCGTGAACGCCACCCCGTCCTGCCAGGTGACGCCCTCGCGCAGATGGAAGGTCCATACTTTGCCGTCGGCGGACACATCCCACGAGGTGGCGAGGTCAGGAGTGGGCTCCAGATCGAGACTGTAGCCGACAAGGAAGTCGTAGTTGAGCATCCAGATCTCGTACGACGAGGTCTCGGCGCCGATGAACGGGTTGAGGTTGTCGGGATCGTTGGTCCAGGCGATGCGCAGCGTGACCTTGTCGGCGGAGGGCGAGGCGCTGGGGTCGGCGGCGAGCGCCCCGCCCAGCCCCCACACGAGCCCCGCCCCGAGGAGGGCGGCGGCCAAGAGAAGAATGAGCAGCCGCGGACGGCGGCGGACGCGTGCGGGAACCGGATGCGTCACAGAGCTTCTCCGTCCTACCTGGCCAGATCGAGCAGGGCCTGACGATCGTTGGCGAGCTTGTACTCGGATTCCATCTCGAGGAAGCCGCCGGGGAACTCGTAGGCCGGCATGAGGGCCACGTAGTCGTCGGCGTTGAAGGCCTCGGGGTTGTGCACGCCGCTCTTGGGGTCGCCCGGCTTGCTGCCGAGGCTGCCCTTCGCGAGGAGCTCGATGGTGATGACCGGCGTGAACGCGGTCTGCGCGACGACGACCTGCGTGCCGTACCTCTCGACGCACTCCTTGTTGTCGGCGACCTGGTAGAGGTACACCTTGCGCTCCATGCCGTTCTTCTTGCCCGTCACGTAGGTGCCGGCGGCCGTCTGGCCGACGTACAGCTTGCCGATCTCGTTGGGGTCGGGGGCGGCGGCCGCGATGACGTCGCGCGGGGCGACCATGACGTCGCCGACCTTGATCTTCTCGGCCTTGTCGATGTTGATCGAGCGGAAGATCTCCATGGCCTGCATGAATTCGTCGCCGAGGGCGTACTTGAAGGTGGCCTTCTTGACGCCCTTGAGCCGGTCGGCGTTGTGGGCGATCTGGATGACCTCTTCGTGCTCGACGTGGCCGACCTCGACCTCGCCGATGCCCTCGGGGAGCCAGAAGTTCTCGAGCTCGGCGAACGGCTCGATGGTGTGTACTTCGCCGTTCTCGTACACGATCGCCGGGTTGTTGCACTCCTCGATCGTGGTCCACACGCTGAAGCCGAAACTGATGCCCTTGGCGCCGGGGATCTCGAGGTTGCTGCCGTCGCGGATGCCGATCTCGTCGATCTCGTCGAAGAGGTGGTCGGCGGCGTAGCGCGCGAAGAAGTCGGCCATGCCCGGCTCGACGCCGAAGCCGGCGAGCGCGTACTTGCCGATCTTCTCGAACTCGGGGCTGAGCGCGTACTCCGCGTCGCCGAGCTTGACGCCGCACTTGTGCATAGGGTCGGTCGGGTGCGGCTCGCTGAGCGTCATGGCGGTGTCGAGGTAGTGCACCTGCGCCTTGAGGGCGGCCTGCAGGAGCGATGGGTTGAAGTTGGGCGCGCACAGGTTCATGAGGATGTCGACTTCGGCCAACTTGGCGAGCGCCGCGACGTCGTCCGGATCGCTCGCGTCGACCTTCTCGGCGACGAAGCGCGGGTCATCGAGCCTGTCGACCGCGGCCTGCGCCTTCGCGAGGTCGTAGTCGGCCATGATCATCTTCTCGAGCCATTCACCATTGGGGTCGCGGCGCTTGGCGATCGCGGCGATGGACTGGCCCACACCACCGGTGCCGACAACGAGAGCCTTCATGCTGTTCCTTCTCCTTCACGTGACGTGTTCGCGCCTACGGTTAGACGACAAGAACCCACCACAGGCGTCCTGTGAGGGATATTGTATAACCTTTGGCGCAGAATTGCAGTGTCAAGTTAGCGGCGGTGAAGGTTTCTCAACTCCGCCTCGGCCTCATGGATGATGCGTCCGATCCGCCTCGCCACGTCATCGGGGAGCGGCGGTGGATGGTGCTCGTGCAGGATCTGCAGTGCGCGCGCGCGTGCCCGCGCGTACATGTCCGTTGACCCACTGCTCGTCCAGTCTTCTCGCACGCGACGGTCGATGAGCTCCGGCTGACTGTGGTCCCGCATGTGCTTGAGGGTCGCGTCCAGGCTGAGGAAGTCACCGAACGAACCGACGCCGACGATGTCGTCGATGGCCAAGGTCTCGTCGCTCACGGGGATTCCGCTCACCGTGCGCTTGACCAGGCGCGCGATCTCGGCGTCCATCACCAGCTGCGCGCAGTCAAAGGTGACGCCCGACTCGATCATTCCGGCTCCGTAGATCAGGCTGGCCCCTGCCAGCGCTGGAAGCAGAGCCGTGAGCGTGTGCTCGTGACCGGTCTGGGCGTCACCAAGCTTCGAGTCCCCCTACAAACCCGCAACGTAGCTCGGCAGGCGGTACCGCCGCGCCAGGCACGCCACTCCGGCGTTGATCATGGCGCATTCCGGAGAGCCTACGGAGGCGGCGGCAAGCCGCAGGTCCATGGCCGTCGTCGAGCTGCCGTAGAAGACCTTGGCGCCGCGCTGCGTAAGCTGGGACAGGACGATGCCCGAGAGCACCTCGGCGTTGTGCGTCACCAGAGTGCCCGCCAAGGTGATGGGCGCCGAGGCGCCCGCCATCGCCATCGACAGGATGTTGGCCGGCACACCGGCGCGCGCCGCCTCGATGATCACTTCGCTGCAGTCGCGCGGAAGCTTCATGGGGCTGACGGGACACATGCCGAGCGTGACGATCGGTCGCGCGCGCAGCGCCTCGCGGCCGCCGGCGACCGCGGCGGCGATCGCGATCACCTGTCTTGTCTCCCAGCCGCCGATCGGGCAGGCGCAGATGTGCTTGCGGCAGTTGGCGACCGCGGCCGCGTAGTTGTGGATCTCGGCCATCTCGGGCGCCACGTCCGAGGCGCCGACGGCGACCTCGTAGGCGTCGATCCCGTCGAGGTAGTCCGTGAGCCGCGCCGTCGTGGCGACGTCCTCCTTGGTCGACGCGCGCAGTTCCCCGCTCTCGGGATCGACCACCATCAGGCCCTCGCCGAAGGTGGTGAACCCCACCCGGCCGGGCTCGAAGAGCATGTCGTAGACCCCGTCGCGCCCGTACCCGACGAAGCTCGCGGGAGTTGAGGCGATGGCGTCCTCGACGACGTGCCCCGGGAAGGTCACGATCCCGGCCCCGCGGTCGACCGCGCATCCTCCGTCGGCGAAGATGTCCAGCGCTTGCGGATCGTCGCAGTAGATCCCGGCGCGCGCGAGGACTTCGAGCGTCGCGAGGTGGATCTCCTCAAGCTCCTCCGCGGTGAACACGTTCAGGCTGAACCCGCCGCCCATTCGCAGGCCCGCGTGCTGGTTGCGGATCATGTCGCATCACCTCCTGTTCGTGGTCGCTCGCTCTGCGGCGCGCAGCCCCCGCGTCTCGCCGCGAAGCGCCGCACGCTGTTGATCGGTACGCCAAGCGCCTCCTCGATGTTGAACTTCGCTTCGATGGCCACGGCTTGGGTCGGGTGGCTGATCTCGAACGTGGTGATCCGCCCGAAGCCGAGCTTCTCGCGGACCTCGTTCATGATCACCGGATCCGACAAGTCCGCCGGCGACACTCCCAGCTTCCGCGCCACGTGCGCCTTGGCCTCCGGCAACCTCATGCCCCGGGTCATCTGCATGCGACCTACCAGATCTCCAGCAGCCCGCATGCCTCCCATCCCCGACGCCATCGTGTGTGCACAAGGCATACCGTAGGGATCGCCAGACCCCACCTACAAGCCATCCACCTTGAGGATGTCGACGCAGGCGCGCGAGGCGCGGCTCACCGCATCCACCGGAGGGTACTTCGTCATGCAGACGGCGCCGACGCCCATGCCCACGTTCATGTGGATCGGGATCGTGGCTTCAGCGGCGCACGGCTTCACGATCGTGCAGGCTCGGGCGATGTTCCAGGCGCAGGACTTGCCGGTCGTGACGTTGACGACCGGCCCGAAGATGGTCGCCCCGGCCCGCGCCGCCAGCTTCATCTGCTCGCGCGGCCACAGGCCCGCCAGCCGGACGCCGTCGTACTCGACCTCGCCGTGCATCCCGAGGACGAGCTCGCCCGACATGCCGACCTCGATGCCCATCTCCGGGCACCTGCGGCGCACTTCTTCAACGGCCAGGAGCGTGGCCAGAAAGTCGGCGTCCCCCGCCGCCGCGGACGTGTCGAGATCGACCCCATCGGCGCCGGCCTCGTACATCGCCTCACACACGTAGACCATGTCCCTCACAGCCATCGGGACGGCCTCTTCCTGGGCGGCTCGCGCTTCGGCGATGAGCGTCAGCGGCAGGAGCTCCGACCAGTTGTCGCACGGGCCGTCGGGCTTTGAGTACAGGCCGAGGTTCGGCTGCGCACCGTACTGGACCGGCGCGACGGTGCGCAACAGCACATCGTGCATCTCCTGCGCTTCAAACGGCGCGATCGCCTTGACCGGCTTGAACGAGTAGTCGATGTGGTGCAGCTCGATGGTGTCCGCGCCGAACCACTGCTCGTAGATCTGCAGGTCCTGGCGTCGCGAGGCGATCGTCTTCATGCCCGAGCCGTCGTACGAGAGCACGACCTCAGCGCCGATATCGACGCCGGTGAAACGGGCCGGCGACCCATAGATGTCGAGCAGGTGCTCCAACTCTTCTTCAGTCAGCGGCGGCGCCTTCGCCCTCCGCGCCGCCGCCTCCGTGCCCGCCTCAAGATCAGCCCGGATCTCGCTGCGGGTCATGTACACCAGCTCCCCGTCACCCATCCGTGTCGGGATCCGACTCTCACTGCTCATTCACAACCTCCCATCCGCCTGCCACGTGACGCCATCGCCTCGCAGCCTGCGCTCGGCATGCCATGCTCCGAGCGGCTCACGCGACCGTTGCCCGGCACTTCCTGATCGCCAGGTCGATGAGCCTGTCGACCTCCTCCGGCAACGGCTCGACGTGATGCTCGGCGAGGATCTCACGAGCCCGCGTCGCGGCGTCCGCGATCAGCGCGGTGTCCACGTGGCCCTCACACCGCTCCTGGTGAAAGACGCGCGGCTGGAAGAGCTCGCCGGACCGCGCCCGCGCCCGCGTGCTGCCGCGTCCCAGGAAGTGACCTCCCGGGCCGACCTCGGCGATGTCGTCCAGAAGAGCGGCCTCCTCGTCGACGGCCACGCCGCTCATGAAGCGCTGCAACATCCCGATGGCGTCGGCATCGAGGACCGCCTTGGCCGGGGAGAGAACGCGACTGCCGTTGAAGAATGCACTGGCGACCAGCCCGTCGGCGCCGGCCAGCGCCACGGACAGCCAGAGGAGCATGCCCTCCACGCCGGCCTGGAAGTCGACGCCCTTGGCATCGGTGGTGCTGCCGCTGCCGATCGTGGGGAGGCCGTAGAAGCGGCTCATCTCGACGCACGCCAGGTTGGCGAGAGCGACTTCCGGCGCTCCGCCCAGGTATTGACCGGTACGCATGTCCGTGGCGGCAGGCATGGGTTCGGCGACCAGCCGACACCCGGGGTGCGCGAGCTGGAACAGGACGACCCCCGAGAGCAGCTCGGCCATGATGACGATGGACATGCCCGTGACGCTCAGCGGCGCGGTCGATCCCATCTGCGGCATCGAGGTGAGGCAGACCGTGGCGCCGTTCCTGACGAGATCGAGGCTCGCCTCGGTCACGTCCGGATCGTGCTGCAGCGGAGACACCGTGCAATGCAGAAACGAGTAGATGGGACGCTCGAAGAGAGAACCGCCCGCCACAGCTTCGAGCATCGCCACGAGGGTGGGCGCCATGCGCGGCGTCTTGGGCGACACGCTCTGCAGGTGCTTGGACGATCCGCGAAGCGCGATGGCGTCGACCACCAGAGGAGCCACCACGGGATCGAGCGACGGCGCCGCCAGTGAGGTCCAGAGGAAGTCGATCTCCGGCAAGGCGTCGTACAGACGGCAAACGTCGCGCATGTCATCGACTGTCGCGTCGCGGATGGCCCCCGTAGCATCGTCCGCGATGAGCGTGCCCTGGCCGTCCGCGCAGCACACCAGGCGGCTCCCGCCGCCAAGCTCGATGTCGTGGGACGAGTCGCGGGCGGCCAGCAACACAGTGCCCGGAGCGGTGCTCAGGCAGTGCTCGACCAGTTGCCGCGGCAAGCGCGCCAGGTGACGCTCGCGGTCGACTGCGGCGCCGCCTTTGGCCAGCAGGTCGAGAGCTCTCTTTGAAGGGATCGAGACGCCGACGTTCTCCAGTACCCACAGTGTCTTCTCGTGGATGAACGCGCGTTCGCTCTCACTCAGGACTGTGGTTGCAGGCCGTTCCACGAACCACCCTCTTCTTGCGACGACTCCTCGAGTCTCGTCCAGCGGACTGCGAGCAGCACTCTCGGGGCCGGCAGGCGGGATCCGTCTGACTCCCTATCCTCGTTACCGGCCGGTCCCCTCGTCAAGGTCTCTCAGCCGATCAGGGCCGGCGGAGGTCTTGAGCAGGCCACCATCTGCGAGTCGCCCGCGGCCCTGGTGCTGCTCGCGCGGGTGTGGCCTCCTGGGCTCCGCGCCGACAGACTGTGGGCACGGACGCCGGCGCTCGGACCGCGGTCGACAAACCCGACAGGATCAGCGGACGAATGAGCCGACGTGGGACAGAAGCGATGGCGGCTCAGGACGGCGGCAGGCGCCAGCCGACCGCCGTCTCCAGGGCGTCACCGCGCATGACGTTGTACAGCACGCACTCGGCGCCGGCCGCGTCGGCCACCGCCCTGGCCAGCGCCATGAGGCCGGCCTGGTCACTCGGCGCCAGCGTCTCCAGCCGCTCGCGGATAGCCGCCAGGCGCGGGTCCTCGGCGGCCGACGGCGCGGACGGCGCGGCGGCATCCGCAGGCTCCGCGGCGCCGGCCGCGGCAGCCGGCTCTGCCGACGGTTCTGCGGCCTCCGCGCGCCCCACCAGGTCCAGGCCGATGATGCCGTCGCCGATGACGGCGTCGATCTGCCAGACCAGCGCCTTGCCCGGCTCGGCGGCGAGGCGCGCCCTCATCTCGCCGCTGAACGGCGGCTTGAGGGCCTCCTGCAGCGCCGCCGCGGCGGCGGCGCGGTCGTCGGCGCACACCCGCGACAGGAGCTCGTGGCCGACGAGCTCCTTCTCCGCCGCGCCGACGGCGCGGCAGAACGACGGGCTCACGAACGTCATCACGCCGTCGCGGTCGATCTCGACGACGAAGTCGGTCTGCACGTCGGCCAGCAGTTGCAGGCTCTTGCGCAGGCGGCGGACCTCGTCGTGGTCGATGGTCTCCACGTCCGGCTTGCTGACGAAGAGCACGTAGGCCATCGCCTGGGGCTCGCCGCGCTCGGCGACCGGCCCCAGGGAGACGCGCACCCAGACCTGCTCGCCGTCGGGGCGGCCGAGGTGCTCCTCGAAGACCTGCTCGCCCTCGCGGCGAAAGCCGCGGGCGCGATCGGGCCAGCCGGGCATGACGCCGGACCACTGCCGCCCCAGAAGGTCGCCGCTCGCGCCGCCCACGAGCTCGAGCAGCGGCGTGTTGAGGGCGATCGTCTTGCCGGCCGCCGAAACCACGGCCACGGGCTGCTTGAGAGGCAGGTGCGACAGCACCTCGAAGACGATCTCGATACGCTGGCGCACCGCGTAGGGCAGCCGCGGCGTCATCCAGTACTCCTGCCCGAGCCCGTCCGGGGAGGGGCCCTGATCCTCCATCAACATCCTCGCCCAGTCGTTCACACTCGTCTCACAGGTCCGTAGCCTCACTGCCGCCCGCACTGCCGCCTGCTTAAAGAGTCGGCCCGGCGGGTCCGCAGGGCGATGGTACGAGCGTCTAGGGATGGGGGGAACGTGTGTCTACGCGCCGACCTTGTACATCGTGCGTTCGCCGAGCCCGCTGACGACCTTGGCGTAGCCGCACAGCTCGGCGTCGAGGGCGGGATCGCCGGTGTCGATGAGCAGAGGCCGGCCCTCGAGGCTGAGCAGTTTGGTCTGCGTGGCGATGACGGTGATCGCGGCCGTGCCCACGCGGCGGATCACCGTCGGGCTGATCTGCTGATTGCCGCGACCGAAGATGTGGCCCTGGCCGCCGATCGCGGTGACCACGATGTGAGCCTCGGGGTGCGTGTCCAGGAGGCGCAGCAGATCCTCCTCGGTGACGTCCCTGCCGGCGAGAGCCCCGCCCAGCACGGCATCGACGCCGAGCAGCGTCTTCTCGAGGCCGAGGCGGGTCATGATCGTGCGCGTCGTCGTGCCCGGGCCCAGGATGTACAGGGCGCCTGGGCTCATCTCGCGGATCACCTCTGTGGCGACGTCGTTGAGAGCTCGCTCCTCGCCGGCCACCCCGCCGGCCTTGGCGCTCTGCGTGAGCCCGCGGGCATACGGCACCGACAGATAGCCGTAGAGGCGCCCCGAGACGCGGTTCTCGCGAAAGGCCTCCTCGTCGATGTCCATGACCTCGCCCTCACGCAGGCGCACGGCGGCCGGGCGTTCGTGGAGGAAGAGCGCCGCCACGTCGCCGGCGGCGGCCGGGGTCGTGGCGTACACCGCCGAGTGGATCTTGACGCCCGCAGGCACGCCGATCACGGGCACGCGCTGGCCGACGGCGTTGCAGATGTTGCGCGCCGTGCCGTCGCCGCCGGCGAAGAGGATGAGGTCGACGCCGGCGGCCAGCAGCTCGCGGGCCGCCTGCTCGGTGTCGGCCGGGGACGTGAGCACGAACTCGCCGGCCGCGCCCAGAGCGGCCTCGTCGTGGCCGTGAGCGCGTTCCGCGGCCGCCCAGGTAGGGCGGCCGCGGAACGTGCCCAGCACGCGCGGTTCGAAGCCGGCGGCGCGTGCCTCATCTTCGCCCATCTCCCCCGGCCAGGCGACGACCTCGACGTGGTCGCGCACGCGCCCCAGGCGCGCGAGCGCCAGCCGGGCGCGCCGCGGAGCGTCGCGCACGGCGCCCAGCTCGAGCGCCCGCCGCAAGATCCGCGCGCCGTCGCTGCCCTTGAGGCCGACCCGGCCGCCGACCCCGGCGACGGGGTTGACGATCAGCCCGAGGCGCTTCACCTGGGCGCCCTCACGAGCGCTTCTTGCCTCCGCGCTTCTGGCGCCCGCTCCGCGAGCTCCATCTGGCGCGTGCCGGCCCCGGTCTGGAGGCCGGCTGTGGCCTCATCACGGTGAGCAGGTAGATGACCAGCGCGGGGGTCATCACGAGCAGTAGCCCCGGCGTCCTCGTGACGACGCTGAGAACGACCGCCACGAGGATGGCGACGAACACCAGCGAGTGCACCATACGCACGCTGAAGGCGGTGATACGGCGCCCAAGCATCCACAGGTCGAAGGAGTCGATCGTCATGACCAGCGCGGCCAGGGCCGCCAGCAGCAGCGACAGCACGATGAACGGCCGCCGCCAGCCGCCGAACTGGCTGCCGGTGGCGTAGGTGTAGGCGAGCATGCCGCAGGCGAGTGCCGTCATCAACAGGATGGTGAGGCCGGCGGAACGCAGCACTCTCTGGCCGACCGTGAGGTCCTGGCGCATGTGGGGGCTCTCTTACTTCTGCTTGAGGATCTTCTTCTTGTAGGCGCGCCACGTGAAGGCCCACTCCTTCGGGTCCTCCATGGCCTCGGTGCGCCGCAGCTGGTCGATGGGCTGGGCGTGCGGCGCATCGAGCACGAACCGCGCGTCGGCGTAGGCCTCGTCGCTGCCCTTCTTGATGACCGCCGCCCACTCGTCGAGGTCGTCCTTGCTGTAGGTCTCGCAGGGCTCCGGCGTGAACGGCTCGGGCACGACCCAGGGGTGATGGCTCATCCACATGCTCTGGATGCCGAAGTCGACCATGCGGTCGCGCAGCGCCTCGGTGCCGACGCCGGTGTCCTCCTTGAGCTGTTCCAGGCTGTAGCGCACCTGGTCGAGCCGGCGGTGGCCTTCGGCGTACGGCCGGCTCACGCCCTTGACCGCCATCAGCAGGTTGTCGAGGTAGTTGTTGTTGAGGACGCTGATCTCGGCGACCTCTTTGAGGCCCTCGGGACCGAGGTTGCGGATCCATGCGTAGGCGCGGATGACGCCCATCCAGTTGCCGAGGAAGCCGCGCACGCGGCCGATGCTCTCGGGGCGCTCGTAGTCGAGGTGGTACGCGTCGCCGACCTTGGTCACCATCGGCACCGGCAGGTACTTGGCGAGCTCGTCGGTGCACAGATAGGCGCCGCTCGCCGGGCCCTCGCAGCCGTGCGGGCTGGAGAAGGTCTTGTGCAGGTTGAAGTGGCAGGCGTCGAAGCCGGCGTCGCGCGCCCGCGCGATGCCGAGGATGCCGTTGGCGTTGGCCTGATCTGTGAAGGCCAGGGCGCCGACGTCGTGCAGCGCCTCGACGTACTTGTCGATCTGCGGGTTGTAGATGCCGGTGTCCTCGGGGTTGGTGATCATGCAGCCCACGGTCTTCTCGGAGACGGCCGCTTTGAAGGCCTCGAGGTCCGGGTAGCCGTTCTCGTCGGGCATCACGGTGATGACCTTGAAACCGGCGACCATGGGCGTGGCGGCGTCGCAGGGGTGCGAGAAGATCGTCGTGATCATCTCGTTGCGCTGCTCGAGCTCGCCCCTGGCCTCGAAGTAGGCGCGCATGACGCAGGCGTTGGTGAACACCGCGTGCGAGCCACCGCCGGGCTGCAGCGTGAAGGCGTCCATGCCGCTGATCGACTTGAGGTACTGGCCGGTGCTGTAGACGATCTCGAGCAGCCCCTGCATGGTTTCCTCGTCCTGCCACGGGTGCAGGTCGGCGGCCTTGTGCCCGCGGATGAGCTCCTCGTGCACCTTGGGGCTGTACTTCATCGTGCAGGTGCCCTCGCTGATATCGCTGCCGAGGTCCATGCCCAGCGTCATCTGCGAGTAGCGCAGATAGTGGCGCAGCACCTGGTACTGCGACATCTCCGGCAGATCGGGGGCGGCCGCGCGGGCCATCCCCTCGGGGATGTAGCTCGCGGCCGCGCCCACGGCCGCCGTCACGGCGTCTTCGGCGAGCGGCACGAGGATGCCGCGCTCGCCGGGCGCGCCCTGCTCCATGATGAAGGGCTCGTCCCAGCGCGGCGCGCGGTAGTCGCGCAGCACGCCGCCGTCGCGACGCAGGCGGCCGAGGCGGGCGACCTTCTCTTGCGGCGTCTCGCTCATGCCGTCACCTCCCTGACAGCCGCGGCCAGGGTCTCGATGTCGGCCTGGTCGTAGTACTCGGTGACGCAGTAGAGCGCGCTCTGGCCGAGCTCGGGGAGCTCGGCCGAAAGGTCCTTGCCGCCGAAGATCTGGTGGCCGAGCAGCTGCTTGTTGACCTCGGCCACCGTCTTGCCGGTGCCGCTGAAGTCGACGACGAACTCCTTGAAGAAGCTCGGCGAGAGCTTGATCTCCACGCCCGGCAGCGCGCCGAGCAGCCTGGCGGCGTAGTGCGAACGCGCGATGCAGGTCTCGCCGAGCTCCTTGAAGCCCTGCGGTCCCATGACCGCCATGTACACGGCCGCGGCGATCGTCCACAGGCCCGAGGCGGTGCCGACCCAGTCCACGCCCTGGTCGCGGGCGCCGTAGCTGGTGCGCTCGGCCATGGCCTCGGCGACGGCGTACTGGCCGGGGGTCGCGGTCTCCATCACGGTGTAGAGCTCGAGCGGGCACTCCTGGGCGAACACCGGGTCGTCGTCCTTGAAGGCGATGAACCCGGAGCAGCCGCCGCCGGCGTGCATGTGCATGCCGAGCGCCTGGATGTCGCCGCAGGCGATGTCCGCGCCGATCGCGCCGGGCGCGGCGAGCACGCCGAGCGTGATGGGGTCGACGCCGGCGATCGCCAGGGCGCCGTGCTCATGGGCGAGAGCGACGATCTCGGCGCCGTGGGCCTCGATCGTGCCGAGGTAGCCCGGATTCTCCCAGTAGACGGCGGCAAAGGAATCGTCGAGCTTGGCGCGCAGATCTTCGACGTCGATCATCCCGGTCTCGCGGTCCCACTCGTAGAAGCGGATCTTGGTGCTGCCCGCCATCGCCTCGGGCTGGCACAGGGTGCGCGCCTCCATGAGCCGCATCGGGCTCATGTGCGAAGGCACGAGCACCTTGTCGCGGCCGGTGATGCGCCGGGCCATACGGAACGAGCGCCCGGCGACGTCGCCCCAGTCGTAGATGGGGTTGGCGACGGCGTCGTAGTCGAGCAGCTCGCCGAGCATGCTGTTGAACTCGAAGCGCGCGAGGTACTTGCCGAGGTCCGAGTAGTCGCCGCCGCAATAGGCGCTGACGAATTCGGCGCGGTTGATGACCTCATCGACGATGGACGGCACATGGTGCTGCCAGCACCCGGCGCCGCAGAAGTTGAGGTAGTCGACGCTGGAGACGTTCTTGTCGAGCAGGCCCTGGACGTGCCGGCGCAGGTCGCGCTCCGCGAGGATCGCCGGCGGGATGTCGAGAGTGCCCTTGAAGCGCAGGCGCCCGGGGATCTCGGCGTAGATCTCCTCGACGCTGCTCAGCCCGAGCTCGTCGAGCATGGCCTGCCTGGTGGCCGGCACGGAGTTCGGGATGTAGGGGTGGATGAACGGTTGGTCAGCCATTGTGTGACGAGCGCTCCTTCTCTGATCGTGGCCGCGTCGAGGCGCCGGCTCAGCCGTAGCCATAGCCGGCGGATGTGCCGTAGTCGATGCTGATGAGCGCGCCCGTGATGGGCGCCGCCGCGGGACTGGCGAGGTAGAAGACGAGCTCGGCGACCTGCTCGGGCGTGATGAAGCGCGCCTTGCCCCCCTGCGGGTAGCTGGCGAGCAGGCGCTTGAAGTAGCCCTCGGGGTCGCCGCCGCCGAAGTCGCGCGCCTGGCCTTCGAGCATGGGCGTCATCACGTCGGCGGGGCACACGGCGACGCAGCGCACCAGGAACGGCGCCAGCTCGAGGGCGAGCGACCTGGTGAGCAGGCTCACGCCGCCTTTGGAGGCCGTGTACACGGCCGTCTCCGGCGTGCCCACCACCCCCGCGTCCGAGCTCAGGTTGATGATGCAGCCCTCGGTCTTCTTGAGATGCGGGATCGCGTAGCGGCAGCAGAAGAACGTGCCCTTGAGGTTCACGTCGATGGTGCGGTCCCACTCCTCTTCCGTGGTCTGCTCACTCGGGCCCTCGGTCCAGACGCCGGCCGTGTTGACGACGACGTCCACACGGCCGGCGTCGGCAGCCGCGGTGTCCATGAGGTTCCGGCAGTCGGCGGGGACGCTGACGTCGCAGGTGAGCGCGTGCACCGTGGTGAGCGCGGCCAGCTCGCCGGCGAGCTCTTCGAGAGCGACGGCGTTGAGGTCGCCGAGCACGAGCGTCGCGCCGGCGGCCGCGAAGCGGCGCGCCACGGCCGCGCCGATGCCCCCGGCCGCGCCGCTCACGACGACCGTCCTGACGTCGCTGTGGTAGCTCATGCGTCCCCCTTGCACACAGTGAACGAGCCTTCGATCGGCGTAGCTTACAGCGGCCGTCCGCGGCTCGCCATTCCGGCCGTCCGGCTCACCCGCCCCAGTAGATGAGGAAGTCCTCCCAGGTCGTCAGGCGCGTGAAGATGAGCTCCGCGGAGTAGTAGGGGAAGTCCCACCACTCGATGGAGCTCGAGCCGCGGTGCGGCGGCGCGGGGGCGCTCGGCCAGTAGATGCCGATGCCGTGCAGCCGGCCTTCGGCGGAGGTGCTCCACTCGTACAGCACGGCCCGGTCCACGGCCTCCATCACGGCCGCGCACGAGGCTTTGATGGGCGCCGAGTCGACGTGCCTCCGCAGCTGAAACGCGGCGTCGTACAGATCGACGTTGGTCACGTCGCCGAACAGGGTGGTCGCGACGCGCCGGTAGGCGGCCTCGTAGTCGGCGCGGTGTCGGCGCAGCCCGGCGCGCAGGTTCCACGCCAGGAGGTCTACCTGGGTGACCAGCCTGTCCCAGCGCCAGTCGAGGGCCACGGCCGAGCTCGCGAGCGTCCACTTGTCGTGGCCGGTGCGGTAGCTCGCGGCGGTCACTTTGGCGAGGTCGAAGGCGCTCATCGCCGGACGCTCCCGCAGCTTACGGAGGACCTCGGCGTACTCCACGCCCGTATAGCCGATCGCGTCCTCCGAGGCGGCGATGGCGCGGGCGAAGCCGCGGAACGTGGCCTCGACCTCGATCATCTGGCCCATGCACGTGTCCATGCCCACCATGTCGACGCCGGCCGTGCGCTGCATGGCGTCGCGGATCTCGTCCATGTCGAGGGTGTCGTTGCTGGTCACGTCGTGCATGGTGTAGCCGGGCCACCAGCCCCAGCCGTGGTCCCAGAAGTACAGGGCGTAGCGCCGCGCGGGGTAGTTGGCGCGCGTCCAGGCGATGAGGTCGACGAGCGTCTGCGGGGAGCCCATGTCGATGCGGCCCCAGTCGGCGACGGCGTTCTCGGCCGTCGCCTTCATGCCCTCGGTGACGTGGAAGACCCTGGCGCCGGTCCAGCCGCCGTCGGCGGCGATGGGGTGCTGACCGCGATCGGCGAGCGCCACCACCTGCACCTCGGGGCTGGAGCCCACGACGGCCAGCTCCGTGTCGATGTCGTGCGTGATCCATCGTTCCAGGTTGTTGTCGCCGTCCATGTAGACCATGACCGTCCACTCGGCGGTGGGCGCCGGGGCCGCCCCGACCGGCGAGGCCACGCCGAGGCCGAGCGCGATGCCGGCGCACAGGGCGACGAGCGCGAGCGCCCGCGACGCGACGCGCCGTGCGGGTGCGGCGGCCTGATGGACGCCGCCGTGGTAGTCGCGCATGCTGCCTCCTTCGATCTGCAGGCCGGCGAGCGCCGACCCGTGCCGCACTATCTTGCCAAGGATAGCGTGGACGGCGGCGCGCGTCAGCGTTCGCCGGCGCGCGGGCTCACGCGCAGAAGCTGAGCGCCGTACGCTCGAGCACCCGGGCGGTCGTCGCCACGGAGGCGAGGTCGACCCACTCGTCGGACGTGTGCTCGCCGTGCCCGACCGGTCCGAAGGTCGCCACGGGGATGCCGGCCTCCACGAGCAGGCCGGAGTCGCCCCAGCCGATGTCGCCGCGCACCACCGGCGGCCGGCCGAGCACCGCGGCCGCGGCGGCGGCCACGGCGGCGATCACCGGCTCGTCGGACGACTGCTCCAGGGGCTCGCGGGCGACCACCGTGCGCAGCTCGCCGCGGAAGCGCGCGTCCGCCTCCCGCGCGGCGCCGAGCAGGCCTTCCATCTCCGCCCGCGCCTGCGCCACGTTCTCGCCGGCGATGAGGCAGCGCTCCACGCTGAGGGTGCAGCGCGCCGGGTAGACGGGCAGATGATCGCCGCCGGAGATGGTGCTCGCGTGAATGCTGCCGCGCCCGTAGCCGGCGTGCGGCCGGCGCTCGAGCTCCGCATCGAGCGCCGTGATGCCGGCGAGCACGGGGGCCAGCAGGGCGATGCCGTCGACGCCGTGCTCGGGGTCGGCGCCGGCCGCTTCGACACCGCGGCTCTCGAGCTCGTACCAGGCGAAGCCGCCGTGCTCGGCGACCACCTCGAGGTCGGTGCACTCGACGAGCGCGGCGGCGTCCGGGCGCCAGCGCGCCGTCAGCGCAGCGGCCCCGGCGCTCTCCCACTCCTCGTCGATGACGCCGGCGACGAGCACGTCGCCGGGCAGGCGCCGGCCGGCGGCGACGAGCGCCTCGACGGCCAGCAGCGCCGCCGCGAAGCCGCACTTCATGTCGGCGGCGCCGCGACCGTACATGCGGCCCTCGCGGACCACCGGCGTGAAAGCGTCCGGCCCCCAAGGTCCGACCACATCGAGATGGCCGAGGAGCATCAGGCTGCGCCCGCCGCCACTGCCCGGCAAGCGGCCGACCACGTTGGGACGCCCGGGGAGCGCGTCCCAGAGGTCGACCTCCATGCCGAGCTGCTCCATGAGCCGGGCGAGGTGGGCGGCGAACGCCGCCTCGCCGGGCCCGCCCGCCAAGCCGGGATTCGAGCTGTCGATGCGGACCATGCCGGCGAGGAGCGTCTCCAGTTCCGACATGTGTTCCTCCGCGGGTGTGCTCAAAGCGGCCGTGCGCCGCCGGTTTCGCTATGATAGCAGGCACTTCGCTGTGGTATGTTCGGCGGCGGAACAGTCCCTGTCGGGCGCGGTCCGCGCCGTCGGAAAGGAGCGACCATGCAAGGTCGTATCAGGCCTCTCACGGTGGCGTTGCTGGGCGCCGCCGCACTGCTCCTCGCCCTGAGCGCCTGCGGCGGGGGCTCGTCGTCGCCCTCGTCCTCGCCGGCCGCCGGCGGCGCGCCGGTCAAAGGCGGCACCCTCGTCGCCACCTACCAGGGCGAGCCGCAGGGCCTCGACCCCGCCATCGACTGGGAAGGCCAGGGCTGGGCCATCGAGCACACCATGTTCAGCACCTTCCTCAAGTACGCCAGCGCCTCCGGTACGGCCGGCACGGAGATGCTGCCCGACCTGGCCACCGAGGTGCCCACGCAGGAGAACGGCGGCGTCGCCGACGGCGGCAAGACCTACACGTTCCACCTGAAGCAGGGCATCAAGTTCGCGCCGCCCGTGGACCGCGAGGTCACCTCCGCCGATTTCAAGTACAGCTTCGAGCGCATGATGGCCGATCCCAAGGCGCCGGCGACGGGCTTCTACACCGGCGTCGTCGGCGCCAAGGCGTTCATGGCAGGCAAGGCCACGAGCATCAAGGGCTTCGAGACGCCCGACAAGTACACGGTCGTCATCCGCCTCGAGAAGCCCGACATGGCGTTCATGGGCGCCATGACCATGTCGTTCACCGACGTGGTCGCCAGGGAGTGGGTCGAGAAGTGGGGCCGCCAGATCAACCGTCACCCGCTGGGCACGGGCCCGTTCATGTTCGATCACTGGACGGCGGGCCGCGAGATCCTCGTGACGCGCAACCCCAACTACCACGCCCCCGAGACCGTGTACCTCGACGCCGTCCGCTTCGAGCTCTCGCTGAACCCGTCCACGGCCGTGCTCAAGCTGCAGCGCGGCGATGTCAATGTGCTCGGCGACTACATCCCGCCGGCGGAATACGTGCGCGTGAAGGCAGACCCGAACACGGCCAAGCTCGTCGTCGAGGAGCCCTCGATCGCCATCGACTACCTCTTTCTCAACCGTACGGTGAAGCCGTTCGACAACCTGAAGGTCAGGCAGGCGATCAGCATGGCCGTCGACCGCGTGCGCATCGTCAAGCTGCTGAGCGGCTCGGCCGACCCGCTGACCCAGCTGTACCCCGCCGGCCTGCCGGGGCATCAGGACGGCGCCGCCGGCGAGCTCTACCCCTACGATGTGGCCGCGGCCAAGGCGCTCCTGACGGAGGCGGGCTTCCCGAGCGGTTTCAAGACCACGCTGTACTCGCACAACGTGGACCCGTGGCCAAAGGTGCTGCAGTCCATCCAGGAGGACCTCAAGCAGATCGGCGTCCAGGCCGACCTCAAGGTGCTCGACCGCGCCACCTACTGGACGCTGATCGGCAAGCCGGGCGCCTGCGGTCTCGGCCTCAACGACTGGTGGATGGACTTCCCCGACCCCAGCGACTTCATCATCCCTCTGTACAGCAAGAGCTCCGCCATCGAGGAGGGCACCAACCCGAGCTTCTTCTGGGACCCACAGGTGGAGACGCTCCTCGCCGAAGCGCAGGCGAACACGGACGCCGCGGCGCGCCTCGACCAGTTCGTGCAGATCCAGAATGACATCATGGCGCAGGCCCCGAGCGTGCCGCTCTACCAGCCCAAGGTGAGCTCGATGCACACCGCCGACGTCGGCGGGTTCTTCCTGCATCCGGTATGGATCTTCGACTTCCCGGCCTACTACTTCACCGAGGCGCAGTGACCCCCGTCGGTGGCGCCTGACACCCCCCGCCACGAGGTGCACATGGACTTCGAAACCGAGTACCCGCGCCACGCCGCCCGCTCCGCCGAGCTCTTCCGGGCGGCCAGCGAGATCATCCCCGGCGGCGCCGGCAGCAGCGCGCGCACCGTCAAGTTCGGCTGGAAGCCGTATCCGCCGTTCATCGCTCAAGGCACAGGCTCGCGGATGCGCGACGTGGACGGCCACGAGTACATCGACTACCTCCTCGGCCTGGGCCCGGACATCCTTGGCCACCGCCACCCTGTGGTCACGCAGGCGGTGGCCGCCGCGATCGCCGAGTACGGCACCTCCTTCGGCCTCCCCTACGAGCTCGAGATCGAGGCGGCGCGCAAGGTCGTCGAAGCGGTGCCCAGCCTGGAGATGGTGCGCTTCACCAACTCGGGCAGCGAGGCCGTGGGCACAGCGGTGCGCCTCGCCCGCGCCTTCACCGGGCGCCGCATCCTCGTGCGCTTCGAGGGCCATTACCACGGGTGGCAGGACACCGTGTACTGGAGCAACCACGTGGACCCGGCCGCGGCGGGGCCGGCCGCGCGCCCGCGACCGGTCGCCGCCGGCCCCGGCGTGCCGCTCGAGCTCGCCGATACGCTCGAGGTGCTCACCTGGAACGACTTCGAAAGCTTCCAGAGGCTGATGGATGAGCGCGGCCACGAGATCGCCGCCGTGATCACCGAGCCGGCCGTGTTCAACACCGGCTGCATCCTCCCCGAGCTCGGCTACCTGGAGCTGCTGCGCAGCGAGACCAGCAAGCACGGCGCCCTCTTGATCTTCGACGAGGTCATCACCGGCTTCCGCTTCTGCCGCGGCGGCGGCCAGGAGTGGTTCGGCGTGATGCCCGATCTCACGACGCTCGCCAAGGGCCTCGGCGGCGGCTTCCCCGTGGCGGCCATCGGCGGCACGCGAGAGGTCATGAGCATGATCGCCGAGGGCAGGTACTCCCACTCCGGCACCTACAACGCCAACGTGGTGCAGTGCGCCTCGGTCTCGGCGACCATGGACGTCCTCGCCGAGCCCGGTCTCTACGAACGCCAGCGCGCCGTCGGCGACCGCCTCGCCGCGGGGCTCCGCGCGCTCGCCGAGGAGGCCGGCATCCCCGTGCGCGTCGAGGGTCTCGGTACGGTCTTCCAGATCTGGTTCACCGGGCGCCCGATCCGCAACTGGCGGGACGCCGAGCGTTACGCCGACGGGGCGACGTTCACGCGCTGGTGGCAGGAGATGCTGCTGCGCGGCGTGATGTTCCACCCCAGCCAGTTCGAGAACCTCTTCGTTTCGCTGGTGCACACCAACGCCGACGTCGATGAGACGCTACTGAAGGCGCGAGAGGCGATCGCCGTGCTCGCCGCCGAGCGCGCGGGCAGGTGAGAGGGAGGCGGCCGTGAGCCTTCTGGACGCAGGCGCGGCCGGCAAGCTGGACGCCTGGCGGGACACCGGCGCCGAAGGGCTGGGATGATGAACGCGTCGGCGGCGGACAGGCTCTGGATCGGCCTCGATCTCGGCACGTCCAGCCTCAAGGGAGTCGCGCTCGGCGCAGACGGCCGGGCCGTCGCCCAAGCGCATGAGGCGTACTCTACGGCCCGGCCCGGCGCGGGCCGCGCCGAGCAGGAGCCGGAAGCCTGGGTCGAGGCGGCGCTGGCGGCCCTGTCGTCGCTCGCCGCCGCGACCCCGCCCGCGCGCTGGGGCGGCCTCGGCCTCTCGGGCATGATCCCCACGCTCGTCACCCTCGACAGTGAGGGGCGCGCCGTCGGCCCGGCCTTCACGTGGGAGGACTGCCGGGCGCGGGTCGAGGCCGGCGAGATCGCGGCGCGGATCGGCGAAGCGTCCCTCTATGCGCGCACCGGACAGCCCCTCGACGGGCGCTACCTCGTGCCGATGTTCGCCTGGGTCCGTCGGCACGATCCGCGCAGAGCATCCGCTACCGCTCTGGTGTGCGGCGCCAAGGACTTTCTCTTTCGCCGGCTCACCGGCGAGTCGCTGACCGACCCGAGCACGGCCACGGGATACGGCTGCTACGACCCGCGCGCTGGCGCCTGGGCGCCGGAAGTGGCCGCCCTGGCCGGTCTGGCGACGACCGCCGGCAAGCCCGGCGGGCCGGGCCTGCCGGACATCGTCGCCTCCCGCGAGACCCGGCCGCTGTTGAACGAGATCGCCCGGCTGCTGCATCTGCCCTCCGGGCTGCCCGTGTGCGTGGGCGCCGCCGACTCCGTGCTCGCCGCCGAGGCGCTCGGCGCGCTGACGCCGGGCGCGGTGGCGTACGTGTGGGGTACCGGCACCGTCATCCTGGGCGCCGCCGAGGCGCCGGTCCAGGACCCCGAACGCCGCTGCCTCATCACGCCGCTGGCCGTCCGCGGGTGGGGCGCCGAGATGGACCTGATCAGCACCGGCGCGGCGGTCGGCTGGCTCGCCCGGCTGCTCGGCTTCGGGGCCGGCGGGCACAGACGCGTCTTCGAGGCGGCAGCCGACGCGGACGACGGCGTCGTCCCCGCGGCGCTTCCGTTCGTCGGCGTCGGCGAGCAGGGAGCCCTGTGGGACGCCGACGTGCGCGGCACGCTGCTCGGGCTCGACCTGTCGCACGGACCGGAGGACGTGGCGCGCGCCGTGCTGGACGGCATCGTCCTCGAGAGCCGGCGCTGCCTCGAACGGCTCGCTGCCCTCGGCCTGCCGCGCGGCAGGATCCGCGTGGCATGGCGCCATGCCGACCCGTGGTTCTGCAGCCGGCTCGCCGATGCCAGCGGGCGGGAAGTCGTGATCGGTGAGCCTTCGGAGACCTCGTCCGCCGCCGGCGCGGCGCGGCTGGCGGCGCTCGCCGGCGGCGCGGAGTTGGGGCGCGCCGGCGGCGTGCGCCGGCGCATCGCGCCCGACCGCGCCGCCGCGCGCACCTGGCAGCGGCGCTGGTCGGAGTACGACAAGCTGCTGCCGCCGCTCAGACAGCTCTACCGCACGTGGCCGCGCCGCGACGCCGAGTGACGCGCCCTCAGTAGTACAGCTCGCTCGGCCCTTTGTACTCCTGGATGGTGTTGCCGCCGTCGATCACCACGAGCTGCCCGGTGATGTAGCTCGCGTCGTCGGAGCCGAGGAAGCAGATGAGCTTGCCCACCTCGGCCGGCGTCGCGGCGCGCCCGAAGGGCGTGTTCTCGGCGCCGGCGCGCTCGCCCTCGGTGGTCGACCCGGTGTTGATCCAGCCCGGCCCCACGGCGTTGACGGTGATGCCGTGCTTGGCCACGTCGAGCGCCACTCCCCGGGTCATCCCGAGCACGCCGGCCTTGGCGGCGCAGTACACCGCCTCCTCCGGGTTGGCCACCACGGGGCCCGTGACCGACGAGACGTTGACGATGCGCCCGTAGCCGCGCTCGATCATCCCGCCGATGACGGTGCGCGTGACGTTGAACTGGGTCTTGAGGTTGATGGCGATGCCGAAGTCCCAGTCCTTCTCGCTCATATGTGCGAAATCGGTGAAGTCCTCGTCCATGCCTTCGATGACCATGCCGGCGTTATTGACGAGCACGTCGATGCGGCCGTGGCAGGTGACGGCTGCGGCCACGGCCTTCCGCACCTCGCCCATCTTCGTGAGGTCGGCGGTGTGCGACGACACCGTGAAGCCCTCCTTGCGCAGCTCGTCGGCGCAGGCGTGCACCTTGGCGGAGATGTCGACGATGGCGAGCAGCGCGCCCTCCTCGCCGAACACACGCGCCGTGTTGAAGCCGATGCTGTTGGTCTTCGCGACCCCCGTGATGAGGGCGACCTTGCCCTCGACCCTGCCCTTGCGCTCCATGCTGTCCGCTCCCTTGCTCGAGCTGCGGCCGGTGATCCGGCCGGCGACGATCGCTACGCGCATGCTATGTCGCCGGCCGCGGGAGTGACACCACCCGGCGGCCCCGCGGCGCGAAGGACAAGTGGGTCATCCTGCCGAACCTCCCCAAGAAGTGCGAACCCGTGGGAGTTTTGGTAAAGTTATCGCTTGGGAATGCCGATTCACTTGAGTAGAGCCATGGACAGCTTCGGAGAGAGAAGAGACACGACCTGGCTGCGCGTCGCCGACGTGGCGCGCCTGCTCGGCGTCAGCGTCAACACGGTGCGGCGCTGGACCGACGCGGGGCGCATCGCCGCCCGCCGCAGCCCGGGAGGCCATCGCCGCTACCTCGCTGCAGACGTCCACGCGCTGCTGTCCGAAGAAGAGGCCGCGGGAGCCGCCGTGCACCCCGGCGACTTCGCCGAGCTCCGCCGTCAGACCCAGGACCTGCGCGCCGTCGTGCAGGCGGGCCTCGACCTGACGACCCTTCTCTCGGAGGCGCCGCGCGACGTGCCCGAGCACGTCGCGCGGCGCCTCTGTGAGCTCACCGACGCACCTCGTTGCGACGTCTTCGCCCGCGACGGCGACCGCCTGCGCCTCCTCGTCTCCATCGACGGCGGCGAGCTCGACGAGAGCCGCAGCGGCGATTCGTGGGCGCTGGACGACTGGCTGCCGGAGAGCGGCGCTCCCGACACGCTGCCGGCGGTCGCCCTGGGCGCCGACGACGCCCGCCGGGGGCAGCGCGCGCGCCGCGCCTTGCAGCGCCGCGGCTGCCGCGCGCTCGTGTGGGCGCCGATGACGGTGCGCGGCCGGTTCATCGGCGCCGTGGAAGTGAGCGACGCGCGCGTCCGCGACCTCGGGCCGCAGGTCCCGGTGGTCGCCGGCCTCGCGCGCATCTGCGCGCACGCCCTCGACCTCGACGCTACGTACCACACGCTGGAGCATCGCGACAAGGCCATCAGCGAGCTCGTGGACCTCTCGCAGGAGGTCGCCCAGACCCACGAGCTCAGCCGGTTCGTCGAGCGCTTCGCGCTGCGCCTCATGGCCGCCGTCAACGCCGACTGCGTGGATGTGTACCGGGTCGGCGGCGGCGTCATCCGCTCGCTCATCAGCCTGAGCCGGGAGGGCATCGACGAGGCCCGCTACGACACCATCCTCGACACCGCCAGGTACCCGTGCCTGGAGAAGACGCTGATCGACCAGACTCCGCTCTTGATCGGCAGCCTCAGCGACCCACAGCTCAGCCCCGCCGAGGTCGAGATGTACCGCGAGTGGGGCTACGCCAGCTCGCTCACCATGCCCCTCGTCGCCGGCGGCGCCATCGTCGGGCTCGTGGACCTCTACGACGACGCCGAGCGCGACTGGGGCCTCGAGGTGGAGTTTCTCACCGGCGTGACGCAGCTCGTCGCCGGCCTCTTCGACAATGCCGTGCTGCTCAGCGAGGCCGAGGACCGCAGCCGCCTGCAGCACGAGCTCGTCGAGCTCGCCGGCGCCTTGGCGAGCGCCGGCTCGCCGCACGAGATCGCTCTCGAGGCGGCGCGCAAGCTCCGCGAGGTCGCCGCCGCGGACGACTGCGACGTGTGGTGGCTGGAAGAAGGCTACCTGCGCTGCCTCGCCAGCATTGACAGCAAAGGCAGCGACGAGGCCGTGCGCGGCAAGATCCTGGATCTCGCCATGCTCCCGTCGACCGCGCGGTCTCTCGAGGACCGTGAGGTGCTCGTCTTCGCCACCCTGGCCGACCCTCGTCTCACCGAGTACGAGCGTGAGGGCTGGGGCGCCTACGGCTTCCGCAGCGTGATCTCCCTGCCGCTGGTTGCCGGTGACGCGGTCGTCGGCATGATCGACGTCTTCGACACCGTGGAGCGCGACTACAACGACGTGCGCGGCTTTCTGACGAGCGCCGCGCGCACCATCGCCGATGCGCTCCAGAACGCGCATCTCATGGGCAGCCTGCGGCAGAGCAACGCGGCGCTGCGGGAGCTCCTGGATCTCGGTGACCGGCTCAACGAGGCGGAGGGCCTGCAGGAGCTCGCGGGCATCGTCGCCGACCGCCTGCGAGCCGTCCTCGAGGCCGAGGACTGCGACGTCTGGGGGATCGAAGGCGGACGCCTGAAGTGCCTCGCCAGCATCGACAGCCGCGGCTGGGACGCGGATGAGGTGGGCAGTGAGCGCGACCTCTCGGCCTATGAGGCCGCGATCGCGGCGCTGGCGGCCAACGAGCCGCTGGTGATCGGCGACCTCGCGGCCGCCGGCCTGACGAAAGAGGAGATGGCGGCCTACGGCCGCTGGAGCTACCGCAGCATGGTGTCGCTGCCGCTCGTCGTCGAGGGTCGCCCCATCGGGCTGATCGACGTCTTCGACACCAAGGTGCGCGACTACACAGGCATGCTGGACCTCATCCGCAACATCGGGCGGCTGCTGGCCGGCGCCCTCGAGAAAGCCATCCTCGCAGAGCGCCTGGAGAGCGGCAACCGCGACTTGCGTCTGCTCATCGACTCGGGCCTCGAGTTCGGCGCCACGCTGGACATCGACGCGGTGCTCGGCACGGTGGCAAGGCGCATCGTCACGGTCTCCGAGGCCGACCTCTGCGACGTGTACGGCCTGGACGGCGACGAGGTCGAGACCCTCGTCTCTCTGGGCAGCGACAAGGCCGTGGGCAGACGCTACGCGCGAGACGAGTTCGGCACCTTCGTCGAAGCCGCGGCCACGCGGCGGCCCGTGGTGCACCTGGACGTCCTGAGCGACCCGGACGTGCTCGAAGGCGACCGCGAGGACGCGCGCCGCTGGAGCTACCGGTCGATCATGACGATCCCCCTGCTGGCCGGCGGCGAGCTGATCGGCTTCGTCGAGATCTGCAACCGCGAGAAGCGGCCGTTCGCGCGCCCCGACATCATCGTCGGCCTGGCGCAGGTGGCCGGCCAGGCCGTGGCCAACGCGCGCCTCTACCGCGAGCTCGACGACAACATGCGCTGGATGACGCTCATGAGCGAGTCGGCCCTCGAGCTGGCCGGCAGCCTCGACCTGCGCGACACGCTGCTGGCCACGGCCAAGCGCCTCTGCGACAGCGTCGGCGTGGCCGAGTGCGAGATCACGGTGATCGAGGGCGACGGGCTGCGCACCCTGATGAGGATCGTCCGCGGCCGCGTGGACGAGGAGTGGATCGGGCAGTATCTGAAGCTGGCCGACGCCGCCGTGACGCGTGAGGTCATCGCCACCAAACGGCCGACGGTCGTCGGCTCGCTGCGCGACCCGCGGCTCACGGCGAAGATGCACGAGATCAACCAGGACTTCGCCGAGAAGAGCTGGGCCACCCTGCCGCTGATCGTCAAGGACCGCGTGATCGGCACCGTCGAGCTCGTCGAGAGCGGCGCCGAGCGCTTGTTCTCGCAGGGCGAGCTCGACACGGCCGCGGCCATCTGTCACGCCGCCGCCATGGCCATCGAGAACGCGGCGCTCTTCGCGCGCGAGCAGGCTGCGAGCCAGGAGGCGTTGCTGCTCAACCGGATCGCGCAGCGCACGGCCGCCAGCCTCGACCTCGAAGAGGTCGTGGACGCGGCCGCCGACGAGCTGCGCAAGCTGCTGCCCTTCGACGGGTACGGATTGCTGCTCATCACAGACGGCGTCGTGGACCGCGTGATCGCCGCCGCGGCGGATGTCGAGCGACTCCTCGGCCTGAGGGTCGAGGAGGCTTCTCCAGGCTTCGTGGACGCCCTCGTGCGCGAAAAGGTGCGCGTGTTGCGGCTCCCCGACCAAAGCCCCCTGCCCCCCAGGCATCCGTCCCTCGCCGGGATGCGGGCCATGGCGCTGATCGGCCTGCCATCCGGCGCCGGCGTCCTCGGGGCGTTCGTCCTTCTGAGCCCGTCGGAAGACGCCTTCGCGAGCGCCGACGTCCGCCTGCTGGAGCGGGTCGGCACCCAGTTCGCGCTGACCATCAAGAACGCCCAGATGTACGATGAGATCAAGCAGATGCACCTGGGCAACCTCAAGGCGCTCAGCTCGGCGCTCAACGCCAAGGACTACTACACCCTGGGGCACGCCGCTCGCGTGGCCGCCTACACGGTGATGCTCGGCCGCCGCCTGGGCTGGGAGGAGGACCTCCTGACCGCGCTCGAGGAAGCAGCTTACCTGCACGACATCGGCAAGATCAGCATCTCCGACCGGGTACTGCTCAAGCCCGGGCGCCTGAACCAGATGGAGTGGCAGCAGATGCGCCTGCACCCCGTGTTCAGCGCCGACATCATCCGGCCGCTCTTCCCCGCCGCCCTGGTGGAGGGCGTGCGCCATCATCACGAGCACTACGACGGCCACGGGTACCCCGACGGCCTCGCCGGGGACGACATCCCCCTGCTGGCGCGGGCCATGGCCGTGGTGGACGCCTACGACGCCATGTCGTGCCGGAGGCCCTACAAGGCGGCGCTCACCTACCCCGAGTGCCTGGCCGAGCTGCGGCGCTGCCGCGGCACGCAGTTCGAGCCGCTCATGGTCGATGCGTTCCTCGAGGTGCTGGAAGAGCTGGAGCACGCACGCGCCCGGGCGGAGGACGTCGCCGTCCAGGCGGCTTCCCGCATCCCCGGCGACAAGCACCTGGCGCTGCGCAGCCGCGAGGACGAGGACACGCCCGAGTACCGCGAGATCCGCGAGATCCTCCGCGAGGTGCGCGACGCCAACCCGCCCACGCGCTTCCTCACGACCCACGCGCAGATCGACAAGAAGTTCGTCATCGGCGTGGACCCGGAGGAGCAGGAGAGCGAGCGCTCGCACGTCGGCGACGAGATCTTCGCCGACGACGAGCTGCCGGAGGTGCTCGCGGGCCGGAGGCCCCAGGTGAACACGCTCTTCGCCGACGAGTTCGGCGTCTGGGTGACCGGCCTCGCCCCGATTCGCGACGCCACGGGCCGCATCGTCGCCGCCGTGGCGGCGGACCTGCCCGCCCTGAGCCGCGCGGAGAGCGAGGCCCTTCGCGGCGACGGCCGCCAGACGTTCGCGGCGATGCTGCAGACGACCGCGGTGCGCCTCGGCCGCGCCGAGATCGACGCCATCACCGACGGCCTCACCGGCCTCTACAACCACCGCTACCTGCACGAGCGGCTGAGCGAAGAGCTCCACCGCGCCCGCGAGCTCGGTCAGCCACTGACCGCGCTGTTCTGCGACCTCGACCACTTCAAGGGCTACAACGACGCCAACGGGCACAGCGCCGGCGACGCGGTGCTCCGCGAGGTCGCGCACCTCATCGAGCAGTCGGTGCGCAACATCGACATCGCCGCGCGCTACGGCGGCGAGGAGTTCGTGGTGCTGCTCGTGGAGACCGGCCGGGAGGCCGCGCTCGCGGTGGCGGAGCGCATCCGCGAGCGCATCCGCGCGGCCGGTTTCAGCGCCCACGGCACGCCGCTGACCGTCAGCATCGGCATCGCCGGCTACCCGGAGGATGCGGATCGCCGCGAAGCGCTCCTCGACAAGGCCGACTGGGCGATGTATCTGGCCAAGCGCCGCGGCCGCGACCAGGTGGCGACGTTCGCCGAGGGTTGAGACGACAGGGGTCAGGCGCGGCGGCGGCGCGGGACGCGCTCGTCGCCGCGCCGCAGGGTCAGGCCCTCCCGGTCGAAGAGCTCGAGGAGGGCCTGCGCGCTCCGGCGCCCGCAGCCCAGGCGGTCGCGGAAGCCGGCCAGGGTCACCCGCCCGTCAGCGGCGAGCATCGCGACCAGTTCCGTGCGCGCACCGTCCACAGCGGCGGCCGCGAACCACAGGTCCTTGTCCACGCGCACCACAGCGCCACGACGCGCGAGCACGTCGAGCACCTGGCTCATCTCGCGCGGCGGACGGCGCAGCGCCTCCGCCAGGCTCGCCAGCGTGGGCGGCGCGAAGGGCTCGGCGCCCAGACGAGCCACAAGCTCGTCGGCCAGCGCCTCTTGAGCAGCCCCGAGCACACCGACGCCGGCGGGGGCGTAGCCGCCTTCACCGGCGACCAGACGGTCGTCGGCGACGAGGCCCTGAAGCAGCGCGTCCACGTCCTCCACGGGCAGCGCCGGCGTGAGCGCCGCGAGCTCGGCGGCGCTCGAGAACGGGCGCTCGGGGCGCGCGGAGGAGCGCTCGGAGGCGCCGGCCAGAAGGGCCGCGCGCAGCGTGGCCAGCGTGCCGGCGCCGAACCAGCGGACCGCCACGGCGTGCGCCCCGGAGACCGCCGACGGTGGCCGCAAGGCCTCAAGCTCGCCGGCCCGCTCGGCCGCCGCCAGCGCGGCGCCGGCCTCGCCGGCGCCGAACCCCGCGGCGGCCAGATCCGCGGCGACGACCCCGCCCTCACCGCTGTCCACCGCCAGGGCGAGCGCCGCGGCGCGCACGTCGGCGGCGCGCAGCGCGGCAAGAAAGGCGGCGTGCCGCCCACGGTCGCGCCAGCGGCGCGCGCCGGTGGCGAGCGCCTCGCCGCCGCCGACCGTGGCCACCGGCGACAGGGCGCGCAGGATGAAGCGGTCGTGAGGCTCGACGACGGCGTCGCCGTCGAGCCTCACGACCGCCGCCGCCTGCGCGCCGGCGGCGATCTCGCGGCCCTCCAGCGGAGCCACGCGCGCGAGATGCTGCGCGGTGCCGTGGTGCAGGCGCACCTGGTCGCCGGAGCGCAGCGCTCTGCCGCCGGGCGCCACCTGCACCCAGGCGTCGAAGCGCCTGCAGACGCGGCCGGCCGCCTCCGCCGCGACCAGCCAGCTGCCGCGCTGCACGGCGTCGCGGTCGAGGCCGCGCAGGTTGACGCCCACGCGGCTGCCGGCGCGCACGACCGCGGCCGCGTGATCGTGCACCTGCACGCTGCGCACGACCGTGCGAGCGCCCCCAGGCTCCACCACCAGCGCGTCGCCGGCGCGGATCTCGCCGCGCCACAGCGTGCCCGTGACCACCGTGCCGATGCCTTTGAGCGGGAACACCCTGTCGACCGGCAGGCGCGCAGGGCCGCCGCGGCGGCGCGCCGTAGCGTGCTCGGCGGCGCGCTCCAGCGCGGCGAGCAGCGCGGCCGTGCCGCGCCCGTCGCGGGCGCTCACGGTGACGACCTCGCAGCCCGAGTACGGCGTCTTCGCGAGGAACTGGCGCACGTCCTCCTCCGCCATCTCCAGCAACTCCTCGTCCACGAGATCGGCCTTGGTCAGCGCCACCACGCCGCGCTCCACGCCGAGCAGCTCGATGATGGCCGCGTGCTCCATGGTCTGCGGCATCACGCCGTCATCGGCGGCGATCACCAGCAGGAAGAGGTCGATGCCGGTGGCGCCGGCCACCATGGTGCGTACGAAGCGCTCGTGCCCGGGGACGTCCACGACGCTCAGGCGGCCGCCCCCCGGCAGCTCCAGCTCGGCGTAGCCGAGCTCGATGGAGATGCCGCGCTCCTGCTCCTCGCGCAGGCGGTCGGTGTTCTTACCGGTGAGCAGCGTGATCAGCGCTGTCTTGCCGTGGTCGATGTGGCCGGCCGTGCCGAGGGTCAGCGGGACGGCGGCGTCCCGTGACGGGCCGGTCGTGTCGGGAGAGCCTGACACCGAAGGCCCGTCAGGCGAGCGCCGCCAGCACGGCGCCGGCCAGCTCCTCCAGCTCGGCGTCGCGTACGGCGCGCAGGTCGAAGAGCAGGCGGCCGTCGTGCAGGCGGCAGACGACGGCAGGCGCGCCGCGCCGCAGCGCGGCGGCATGTCCGTCGGCGTCGCCGTCCACGCTCACGGCCACGGCCACGCTGGGCACCTCCGTGACGGGCAGCGCCCCGGCGCCGGCGCGCGCCACGGTGTCGAGCAGCGCCACGCGCTCGGCGGGCAGCGCCGCCGCGCCCGTCCCCGTGAGCAGGTCGCGGAAGCGCTGCGCGCGGGCGCGCACCTCGGCGAGCGGCGCCGCCAGCGCTGCCAGCGTCGGCACGCGCTCGATGGCGCGCGCTGGATCGAGATAGAGCCGCAGCACCGCGTCCAGCGCCGCCAGGTCGAGCTTGTCGATGCGCAGGGCGCGCGCCAGCGGGTGGCGGCGCATCGCGTTGATGGCCGCGGCCCGGCCCACGGCCACGCCGGCCTGCGGGCCGCCCAGAAGCTTGTCGCCGCTGAAGGTCACGACGTCGGCGCCGGCGGCGATGCTGTCCTTCAGCGCCGGCTCTTCGCCGAACAGCGGCAGCTCGGCCAGGGCGCCGCTGCCCAAGTCGTCGACCAGCACGGCGCCGTGCTCGTGGGCCAAGCCGGCAAGCTCTTCGAGGGCCGGCTCCGCGGTGAATCCGACGATGCGGTAGTTGCTCGTGTGCACGCGCATGACGGCGCGCGTGCGCTCAGTCCAGGCGTTCGCGAAGTCCCTGAGGTAGGTGCGATTGGTGGTGCCGACCTCGACCAGCTCGGCGCCGCTCTCGCGCAGGATGTCGGGGATGCGAAAGCCGTCGCCGATCTCCACGAGCTGGCCGCGGGCGACGAGCACCTCGCCGCCACGAGCGGTGGCGGCCAGAGCGAGCAGCACCGCGGCGGCGTTGTTATTGACGGCCAGCGCGTCCTCGGCGCCCGTGACCGTGCAGAGCACGTCGTGGACGTGATCCTGGCGCGAGGCGCGCTCGCCGCGCGCCAGGCTGTACTCGAGGTCGGTGTAGCCGGAGGCGGCGGTGACGACTGCGTCGACCGCCTCCTGCGGCAGCGGCGCCCGGCCGAGATTGGTGTGCACGACCACGCCGGTGGCGTTGATGACGCGGCGCAGGGACGGCGTGACCGCCGTCGCCAGAAGCCGCGCCACCCAGGGCACGAGGGCGGCCGGCGTGAGGTCCGCCGCCCGCGCGGCGGACGCCTCGCCGGCCGCCCCCGCCGCGAGGATGTCGGCCCTCAGCCGCTCGATGACCGCGCGCACGGCGTCCACCACGAGCTCGCGCGGGTAGCGCTCGAGCAGCTCGAGCGCCGCCGGCTCGCGCAGCACTTCATCGACGGCGGCCAGCGCGCGCAGCTGCGCGCGCCCGCCCGCGCCGGCCTTCTCGCTGCGCTCCGCTGTTTCGTCCCGCTCAGCCATCGTCGTCCTCCGCCGCGAGCGTCCTCCGATCGCGGCGCACGCGCAAGTGCGCCATGGTCATCGAATACGCCACCACGACGAAGGCGAACCACCACTCCGTGCCCTTCAGGGCGATGCTCGCCATGAGCTCCGGCCACTGCACGCGCCCCAGTACCAGAGCGAGCGCCGCGGCGGCGAAGACGATCTCGGTGAACAGCCAGAAGAAGATCGCCGGGCTGTCGCTGAACCCACGCAGGGTCGCCCACATCGAGAGGACCGCCACGCCCACGGGGATCAGCCCGATCACGATCGCGAGGGCCACCTGCGACACGACCTCCCCCGCGCTGCGCCCGGCGGCCCACTGCCAGACTGCCCCCCGATCGGTGCCGGCGCCGAAGATGACCACGGCGATCCACGAGACGAAGGCGATCACCGAGAACGCCCCGAACAGGATGAAGGGGAGCACTGAGAACACGCGCAGCGCGAACTGCGGGCGCGGAACCTGCGCCGCCAGGATGTCTTCTTCGCTGGGCTTCCAGCCGGGGTCGCCGGGCTTGCGCTCGGGGCTCATGCGTCCCCGCCGGGCAGGTGTGCGAGAAGCGGCACGGCTCAGACTTCGAGCGCGATCGTGCCGGGCGGCGCGGCGCTGACCTCGCCGACCGTCCAGCCGCCGACGCCGCGCTCCCGCAGCCCGGAAAGGAGCGCCGCGTGCTTGTCGGCGGCCACGGAGATGAGCAGGCCGCCGGACGTCTGCGGGTCGAACAGCGCCAGCACGCGCGGGTCCTGCTGGTCGATGCCCCCGGACGTGCCGTCCGTGCCGCGCAGACGCGGAAGCAGAAAGTCGCGGTTGCCGCGCAGGCCGCCGGCGTACACGGCCTGCTTGATGAACTCGATGACGCCGTCGTGCAGGGGCACGTCGGCGACCCGCACCACAGCGCCGACGGCACTCGCCTGGAGCATCTCGCCGAGGTGCCCCAGCAGGCCGAAGCCGCTCACGTCGGTGCAGGCGTGCGCGCCGACGGCCGCCATGACGGCCGCCGCCGCCGCATTGAGAGTCGCGGCCTCCTCGATCGCCGGCATCATGTCGTCCTCGGTGATCAGCCCCTTCTTGAGCGCGCTGGCCAGCACGCCGATCCCGAGGCGCTTCGTGAGCACCAGCTTGTCGCCGAGCAGTGCGCCGGCGTTGTAGACGATCTCCTCCGGGCGAGCCACACCGGTGACGGCCAGCCCGTACTTGGGCTCCTTGTCGTCGATGGAGTGGCCGCCGGCGAGGTCGGCGCCGGCCTCCATCACCTTCTCGGCGCCACCCTGAAGGATCTCCGCCAGGTGCGCCATGCCGAGGTCGGCCGGCCAGGCGACAAGGTTCATGGCCGTGAGCGGGCGGGCGCCCATGGCGTACACGTCGCTGAGGGCGTTGGCCGCGGCGAGCTGCCCGAACCAGTAGGGCGAGTCGACGATGGGCGTGAAGAAGTCGACCGTCTGCACCAGGCAGAGGTCGTCGGAGAGGCGCGTGACGGCGGCGTCGTCGTGCGTCTCAAGCAGCCGCGCGAACTCGGGGGAGCTGCGCGGAAGAGCGTCAAGCACGGCCTGCAGGTCGCACGGACCCAGCTTGGCCGCTCAGCCGCTCTTGGCGGCGAACTGTGTGAGGCGGATCTTCTCGGTCATGCGGCAAGCTTATCGCACGCGCGCAGCCGCGCGGGACCGCGGGCGGGCGCAGCCGGCCCCACCCTGCTCGCCCGCGCTCCCGCGCACCGGCGCGCCGGTGATACGCTTGGCGCACCGTGAGCGCTCGTCGTCCATCCGGGGGGGCACCGTACCGCACCTACGTCAGTGAGGGCGGCCTCGAGCTGCGCCGGCGGCGGCAGCGGCGGCGGCGCACGACGATCATCGTCCTCATCGCCCTCATCGTCGTCGTGGCCGAGGCCGGCGCCTTCGTCGGCACGGGCCAGGCGCAGCGCGTGTGGAAACGCTTCGCCGGGTCCGGAGCGGCGGCCGACGGGAAGACCGCTTCCGCCTCGCCCGGCGCCTCGTCGGCGGCCATCCGCGTAGCCATCCTCCGCGCTCCGCGGGCGGTGAGCATCGACCCGCCGCCGCCCATCGTCTCCGCCGGCGACGGCGTCAAGGTGTCCACCTTCCTCGGCGACGAGACGCGGCGGCTGTACGGCCTGGGGCCGCCGCCGAAGCGCCTCGACCTGATCTGGCGCACGAACATCGGCAGCGGCATGACCTCGCCCGTCGGCAAGGGGCCGAACACCCCGTGGACGGGCATGGGCTGGACGGGGCAGCCGGCGATCCTCCGCGACAACGGCAAGCTCTATCTCATGGCCGGAGGTTTCGACCGCAACATGCACAAGATCGAGCTCGACAGCGGCCGCGTCGTGTGGGAGCACGCCTACGACGACATCATCAAGAGCAGCCCGACGCTGATCGAAGACCCGCACCCCGCGGACGAGGCCGACAAGTACCTCGTGCTCGCCGGCTCACGTCGGGGCTGGCCGTCAAGCTACACGGACCCGAGTCTGGCGCCCTATCGCGCCGTGTCTTTCGGCACAGGCAAAGAGATGTGGCGCCTCCCTGTGCCGCTGACGGCCAGCTACAGCCGCGACGTGGACGGCAGCGGCTTCTTCCTGAATGGCCGCATGTACTCAGGCGTCGAGAGCGGCTGGTTCTACAAGCTCGACCCGTTCAAGACCAGCGCCTGGGGCGCCTACAGGACGCCGCAGATCATCGCCCAGCGGCTCCTGCTGGGCGACCCCGGCGACGCCTCCGCCCACGGCGGCAACCTGGTCCTGGAGGCCTCGCCCTCGCTGCTCGGCGACACCATCTACATCAGCTCCGGCTCGGGTCACGTGTACGGCATGCGCAAGAGCGACCTCAAGGTGGTGTGGGACTACCGCACCGGCTCCGACCTCGACGGCACGCCGGTGCCCACGAGCTCGGGCAAGCTCCTCGTGGCCGTGGAGAAGCAGTACATCCCGGGCCACGGCGGCGCGCTGCTGCTCGACCCGAAGAAGTCCGGGTCGAAGGCCGTCGAGTGGTTCTTCCCCACCGGCGACCGCAAGCTGGGCGACTGGCAGGGCGGCATCATCGGGTCGGTGGCCGTCAACGACACCTACGACCCGTGGGGCCGCCGCCCCCGTCTGGCGGCGTTCATCGCCATCGACGGGAATCTGTACGTCGTAGCCCAGGACGCCCTCGCTGACGGCGCCGTGCCCGGCCCCAACCTCGACGGGCCGTACCACACGCCGAAGCTCATCGCCAGGTTCCCCGTGGGCGGCGGCATCTCCACGCCGATCATGGTCGACGACACCATCGTCTGCGCGGCCTACGACGCCATCGTGCACCTGTACGGCGTGAAGTGGCGCGCCGCGAAGAAGGGCGACGCCGGCGCGCTCAAGAGCCCCGACGGCGGCTGGTTCACGGTGAAGATCAAGGAGGCAGCCTCCTTCTCCGGCGGCGGCGGCTACGAGAGCACCCCGGTGATGTGGAAGGGCCGCGTGTTCATCGGGTCGCGCGACGGCTCGCTGTACTGCCTCGGCGACCGCTGAGACGACCGCCGGCGACGGCGCGGAGGCGGACGGGCATCGACGGCAGGCGGCGGGGCGCGGGCGGCCAGCGTTTTGCGCCCGCGCCCTTCCGGGCATCTCACCAGCGATACAGGAAGATCACGGCCGGGCCGGCGCGGCAGCGCCCAGCCGCTCAGCCAAGGAGGAACCGTCATGGCCGACGCCCAACGCACCGCCACAGCCGCCTGGGAAGGCTCGCTCGCTCAAGGCGCAGGCGCAGTGACGCTCACGAGCAGCGGCGCCGCCGGATCCCTGCCCGTCACGTGGGCTTCGCGCACCGCGCGCTCCGAGGGCAAGACCAGCCCCGAGGAGCTCGTCGCCGCGGCGCACGCGAGCTGCTACTGCATGGCGCTCTCGCACATCCTCGGGGAGGCCGGCACGCCGCCCGAGAGGCTTGAGGCGAGCGCCACGGTGACGTTCGCCCAGATCGAGGGGGGCTTCAAGGTGGCGAGCTCAGCGCTCATCGTGAAGGGCACGGTACCGGGCCTCGATGCCGCCGGCTTCAAGGCGGCTGCCGAGGCGGCCAAGGACGGCTGCCCCATCTCCGGCGCCCTCAAGGGCAACGTCGAGCTCAGCGTCACGGCCAGCCTGGCCTGACGCTCGCGGACGCCGGCGCGGAGGCCCTCGCGCGCCGCGCCGGCGTCATCCCCCTTCGCAAGCGTGTATCCTTGGAGGCATGCCGCAGAGCACCAGGACCAGAACATCCGCCGGCCGCGGCGGCCGCATCCTCCGCATCGCCGCGCCGCTGGCTCTCGCCGCCGTCCTTCTGGCGACGCTGTCGGGGACCGCGGCGAGCGTCGCCTCCCCCCGTACTTCTGCGCCCGGCCAAGGAGCCGCCTCAGAACCGACACCTACACCCACACCTACACCCACCCCGACGCCGACGCCCACGCCCACGCCTCCGCCCATCGCCATCCAGCCGGACGGCGGCCTCTTTTCGCAGTTCGGCTACGCGCCGCCGTTCACGCGCAACATCCCCACCTTCGACAGCGCCGACCGGCCGTACATCCGTAGCCGGTCAGGCGACCCCGACTACACCGGGTACGTGCAGACCCTGCGCGACGGCGCCTGGAAGCGCCTCGACATGCTGCGCGCCATCCGCGCCGCCTACCCGGACTTCACGGGTACCCAAGGGGCCGGCGGTGGCCCTACCGCGCAGATCGTCTTCGACACGAAGGACCGCGCCTACACCCTGATCACAGTAAGTCTGGAGGGCGGCGGCCTGCGCAACCTCATGCTGTGGTCCACCGACGGCTGCGCCACCTGGCGAGTCGTGGAGCTGCCCGCCGGCGACGTCGTCGGTGAGACGTGGGTGGGGCACAACGTCATCGACGGGCCGCCGCTGCTGCTCGTCTCTCTGGTCGAACCGCTGGTCAATCCCGATACGGGCAAGCTGCAGCGGACGCTGTACCTGAGCCGGCCGTACTTCTCCGGCGACGGCATCGCCGTCCCGGCTCTCACGCAGATCAGCACCCGCGCCCTGGGCCTCGGCGACGGAGCCACCACGGCGAGCGCCGTGGTCTCTCACGGCGACCTCAGCTGGATCGTGTATGCGGAGAGCACGCCCCGCCCCGCCCAGGGCTCGCCGGTGTATCTGGTGACCTACGACCGGCGGACGCAGGCGCTCGGGCCCCGCACCCTCCTCGCGTGGTCGCGGCTCGGCAACGACGGCCATGCGCAACCGGGGATCGTCATCGACTCCAAGGGCTATCTGCACGTGATCGCCGGCGCCCACGGTCATCCCTTCCAGTACAGACAGTCGCTCGTACCGTTCACTGCCTACCAAGGCTGGACGCAGTTGGAACAGGTAGGGACCACGGGCTACGCGGGGCAGAGCGGAGCAAGCGTCGAGGAGGGCCGCATGACCTATCTCGCCTTCGTCTGCGATCAGCAGGACAGGCTGCACATCGCCTACCGCCAGTGGCGCCGCAACACCGACACCTGGCTCAACGGCGCCCTTTACGGGGCCCTGTCGTATCAGCGGCACGACGCGGAGCTCGGCTGGACATCACCCCGGCCGCTCGTGGCGCCGCCGTACGGCGACTACAGCATCTACGCGCACGCGCTCAGCCTCGACCACCGTGGGCGCCTGTATCTCTCGGCCAGCTGCATCGCCGGTTCCGAGGGGTCGACGCGCAAGGCGGCCATGGAGCGCTGGCGGCAGGCGGGGAGCGAGGGTCCTCAGCCACCGCTCTACCTGCGCCGCATGGTGCTGGTCTCCCTCGACGGCGGCGAGAGCTGGCGGTTCGCGACCACGAAGGACCTCACGCCGGGAGCGCTTGAGTGAGGCGCCGGCTTGCGCTCCCCTGCGGCGGCGCGCTCCTTCCGGCACTGGCGGCGCTGGCGGCGCTCGCCGCCCTGATCCTCCCCGCCCCCGGCCTCGCCGCCGAACCCCGCTGGCAGTGGCAGAACCCCCTGCCGCAAGGCAACTCCCTCGGGGCCGTCGATGTGGTCGACTCGCTGCGCGCAGTGGCCGTCGGCGATGCCGGCGCCATCCTTCTCACCGCCGACGGCGGCTCCACCTGGACGTCGGCGGCCAGCGGCGTCGGCGAGACGCTGTTCTCGGTGCGCATGAGCGCCACCGGCGCGGGCTTTGCCGTCGGCGCCGGCGGCGTAGCGCTGACCAGCATCGACGGCGGGGTCACCTGGCTGCGGCAGACCACCTATACGAGCCTCTCCCTGATGGGCGTCGACTCGCCGATGCAGGGGGTGGCCGTGGCCGTAGGCGAACACGGCCTGATCCTCCGCTCGAGCGACGGCGGGCTGACGTGGACGCGCGTCCCCAGCCACACGCCTCACAATCTCTACGCCGTGGCTTTCGACGACCGCGGGCGCGGCTGGGCGGTCGGCGACCTCGGCACGGTGCTCTTCACCAGCAACTGGGGCGCCAAGTGGCAGCTCGGCGGCGACGGCGTGTTCGGCGCCCTGCACGATGTCCTCATGGTCGGCAAGCGCACCGTGGTCGTGGCGGCCTCGCGCGGCAGCATCTGGCGGAGCACGAACGCGGGCAGCACGTGGAAACGCACCACGACCGGGACCTTCGACGCCCTCTACAGCGTCGCGCAGGTCGATGCGACCACCTTGATCGCGACGGGCGAGGCGGGCGCCACGCTGCTCAGCAGCGACACGGGCCGCTCGTGGCTGCTGAGCCGTCCCGTGACCGGCGTCTCGCTGTTCGGCGTCGATTTCGCCGACGCCGGCGCGGGACTGGCCGTCGGCGCCAACGGGTGCGTCGTCCGCACCATAGACGCCGGCGCCCAGTGGACGCGCGTCGGCAGCGGCCCGACGGGGCGGGTGCGGGGCCTCGCGGCGCTCGGCCCCTGGAAAGCCTGGGCGGTCGGCGACGCGGGCCTCGTGATGACCACGGACGACGGCGTCGCCTGGCGCCAGGTACAGGCGCCCGTCACCACGCGCCTCGACGCGGTGTCGTTCGCGGCGGACGGACGCGGCTGCGCCGTCGGCCCCCAGGGCCTCGTCATCGGCACGGCGGACGGCGGCGCGACGTGGAGCCGGCGTGCGCCGCCGACCTCCGAGGACCTGCTCGACGTCGCTCTGGAGCCCGACGGGTCGGGCTGGGCGGTCGGCGATACAGGGACGGCGCTGAGCACGCAGGACGGCGGCGCGACGTGGGAGGACCGCCGCGTCGACCTCGACGGCGATCTGGACCTCCGCGCCGTCTGCAGCCCGGACGGCGACCGCGCCGTGGCTGTGGGCGGCGACCCGTGGGGCCAGGGCCGTGGCGTGGTGGCCAGCACGTCAAACGGAGGGGCGTCGTGGCTCGTCGCCGAGGTGGACGTGTGGGGTGAGCTTCGCGACGTGGTCTTCACGTCCCCGCTCGATGGATGCACCGTCGGTGGCGACTACGGACCGGACGGCGACTGGCTCACCGGGGTCGTGCTGCGCACCTGGGATGGCGGAGCCGACTGGGCACGGGTGGCGGTCTGCCCCGAGGCACTGCAGGCGATCGCGTTCATCGACGCCGCGCACGGCTGGGCGGCCGGCGCCCAGGGAGCGCTCCTGCGGACGATCGACGGCGGGGCCACCTGGCAGCCCGTCGTGCCGGTCACCGCCACCGGCGCCTACGCGCTCGCCTCCGGCGGCCCCGATCGCCTGTGGCTCGCCGGCGGCGGCGGCGCGATCCTCTTCACCGCCGAGGGCGCCTGGGTGGACCCACTCCCGCCTCAGCCGTTGCCGAGGCTGCCGCAGCCGCACAGCCTCACGCTGGCCGACCTCACAGACTGAGCGCCGCCGGCAGTTCCGCCAGCGACTCGATGCGCGGCAGCGGCGCGCCCGCGGCGCGCCCGCTGCGGTCGAGCAGGATCGCGCCGCAGCCGCAGGCGACGGCGCCCTCCACGTCGTCTTCGACGCTGTCGCCGACCATGACGGCGGCGGCGGGCGCCACTCCGAGCAGGCCGAGCAGCGCCGAGAACATCCGCGGCGCCGGCTTCACGGCGCCGGTCTCGACGCTCGACACGGCCGCGTCCACGTACCCCTCGAGCGCGAAATGGGCCACGGTCTCCTCGAGGCCGTGGCCGAGCGCGTTCGAGAGCAGCGCCATGCGCACGCCGGCGCCGCGCAGGACCTCCAGACACGGCAGCACGTCGTCGTACAGGCCGAAGTTCTCGGCTTTCGACCAGGCGACGATGATGGCGGCGGCGGTCCTGTCGACCGCACCGCATGGTCCGCCGCCCAACCCTTCGATGATCGCGCGGGCGATGACCGGCAGCAGGCCGTCGTCGTGGACCAGCCCTGTGCGCTCGCGCCGCTCGCGGGCCGCCGTGTACGCGGCGCGCTCCGCCTGCGGCCAGCGCCCCGCATCGAGCGCGAGCCCGAACCGCGCCCCGGTGCGCACGTAGCCCAGGGCCTCGAACTGATCGCTGGGACGCAGCAGCGTGTAGTCGAGGTCGAAGATCACGACCTCGGGCGTCGGCAATGGCAGGATCGGGTCGTTCACGCAGGTTCCTCGGTCGGCGGGGCGTCTGTCGCCGGGCGTGCGCCGGTCATTCTACGTCGCCGGCGCGGCGGAGGAGCCGGCGCGGAGACCATGATCAGGCGGTCCCAGGCGCGGGGCGTCGCCGCTTCAGCAGCTCGCCGGCGCGGTACGAGGAGCGCACGAACGGCGCCGCCACGACCGTGAGGCCAAGCGCGGCGCCGCGCTCTTCGTAGTCGGCGAACTCCGCCGGCGGGACGTAGCGCGCCACGGGCAGGCAGGCGGCGTCGGGCTGCAGGTACTGGCCGATGGTCACGGCATCGACGCCGGCGGCGGCGGCCTCGACGAGAACGGCGGCCACCTCGTCGGCCGTCTCGCCGAGACCGACCATGAGCCCCGTCTTGACCAGCGGCCGGGGCCTGCCCGATGGGGTCACCGCGTAGAGCGCGCGCGCCCACGCAGCGGCGCGCGCGAGCAACTCGAGCGAGCGCGCGTAGCGCGCTTGCGGCCGCACCCGCGGGTACAGGCGCGGCGCCGTCTCGAGGTTGTGATTGAGGACGTCGGGGCGGGCGGCCAGGACCGCGGCGAGCGCCGCCTGGTCGCCGCCCATGTCAGGGATCAGCACCTCGACGGTCGCCTGCGGCAGCTCGGCGCGCACGGCCTCGACGGCGGCGGCGAAATGGCCGGCGCCGCCGTCCGCGAGGTCGTCACGCGTGACGCTGGTGATCACGACGTGGCGCAGGCCCAGGCGCCGGGCCGCCTCCGCGACGCGCCGCGGTTCGTCGGGGTCGATGGCGCACGGGCCCTGCGCCGCGCGGGCCGGACCGACGGCGTCGTGGGCCGACGCCGCGCCCGCGTGCTCCACGGCGCAGAAGCGGCAGCCGCGCGTACAGGTGTCGCCGAGGATGAGGAACGTCGCCGTGCCGGAAGCGTAGCACTCGCCCTTGTTGGGGCAGCGCGCTTCGCGGCAGACGGTGCGCAGCTCGTGCTCGTCGAGCAGGGCGCCGGTGGCGCGGTACCGCCGGGGCTCCGGCGCCTTGACCTTGAGCCAAGCGGGCTTGCGCCGGCGGGCGGGGGCGTCGCTCATCGGTCCCTGGAGGCGCCGCTCATCGGTTCGGGCGCGCGTCGCTCGTGGCTTCACAGGCTGTGCACGCCGCGCCCCAGCCCGCCAAGCGCGGCCTCCATGACCGCTTCGGACAGCGTCGGGTGGGCGTGGATGGTCGCGGCCACGTCGGCCAGAGAGAGGCCGGAGCGCACCGCCAGGGCGAGCTCGTGCACGAGCTCCGTGACGTGCGGCCCGATCAGGCTGGCGCCGAGCACCCGGCCACCGCCCGGCTGGCAGACGACGCGCACGAAGCCGTCGGGCTCGCCCTCGATGACGGCCTTGGAGTTGCCGTTGAAGCGCACCTGCGCGACCTCGTGGGCGACGCCCGCCGCCGCGGCCGCATCCTCGGTGAGCCCGCACGAGGCGACCTCGGGGGAGCTGAATACGCAGTTCGGGACGAGCGACCGATCGCATTCGAGCGCCGCGCCGGTGACGGCGTTCTCGGCGGCGATCATGCCCTGGTGGTAGGCCCAGTGGGCGAGCAGCGGCGGGCCGGCTACGTCGCCCGCCGCGAACACGCCCTCGAGCCTGGTCCGGCAGGTCTCGTCGGTGACCACAAAACCTCGCCCGTCGATCTCGACGCCGGCGTCCGCGTAGCCCATGCCGGCGCTCAGCGGCCGGCGGCCGACGGCGACGAGGACGCGTGCGGCGGTAAGCTCGCGGCCACCGGCGAGGCTCACGGTGACACCCGCCTCCGCGCTCGCCGCCGACTCCACGGCCGTCTTGACGTGGACCATGATGCCGTTCTTCTTGAAGGCCTGCTGCAGGGTGCGCCCCGTGCGTTTGTCCTCGCCGGGCAGGAGCTGGTCGAGCATCTCGACGACGGTGACCGCGGCGCCGAGACGGGCGAAGACGCTGGCGAGCTCGCAGCCGATCACGCCGCCGCCGACGATGAGCAGGCTCTCGGGGACGTGGTCGATGGCGAGGAGCTCGTCGCTGGTCATGAGGCGCGGGTCGCTCCAGTCGAAGAGGCCCATGCGCACCGGCTCCGAGCCGCTGGCGAGGATCACCGCGTCGCCGGCCAGCTCGCGGCCGTCGTCGAGGCGCAGGCGGCCGGGGCCGGCGAGCGTAGCCCGCGCGGCCACGACCTCGACCTTGCGCGCCTTCAGCAGGTGCGCGACGCCGTCACGAAGCTGCGCCGTGACGGCGTCCTTGCGCGCCATGAAGGCGGGGAAGTCGAGGCTCACCGCGCCGGTCCGCACGCCGAAGGCGCCGGCCTCACGGGCCGCGTGCAGGCGGGCGGCGCCCGCCACCATCGCCTTGGTCGGGATGCAGCCGCGGTTCAGGCAGGTGCCGCCGATCTCGCGCGCCTCGACGAGCGTCACCTCGGCGCCGAGCTGCGCGGCTCTGCCCGCGGCCACGTAGCCGGCGGGCCCGCCGCCGAGCACCAGGATCCTGGTCATTGCCGCATCCTCCTCACGCCGCAAGCTGCTGAAGGGCGGCTTCGAGCCGCACCAGCACGCGCTTCCAGATCATCTCCGCCGCCGGCGCGTAGCCGGCGCCGGCCAACCCCTCGCCCTGCCAAGGCTCGCCGAGCAGCGCCTCGGCGACCTGCGCCAGCTCGTCGGGCGGGCGCCGCTCCAGCACAGACCCGTGCACGAGCACCCTCCCGCCGCGGCGCGCCTGGGCGACGGCGACCAGCTTCTCGCCGCGCGCCGTCAGGTCGTGCCTCAGCACGCTCGCGAAGCACAGCGCAGAGCGCTGATAGGCCGACTCGCGGCCGCCGTCCAGCGTGACCCCGAGCGCCTCGAGAGCGCCGGCGAAGGCGCCGGCCACGACGTCGTACGGCTTCGCCACGTCGTGGCCGGCGCCGAGCGCCCCCGCGGGGAACGCCACGGCGAACGACCACTCGAAGCCCTCGCCGTGAAGCACCGCGCGGCCGCCGGAGGGCCGCCGCACCACGTCGAACGGCAGCCCCGGCGCCGGCTCGTACTTCTGGAACTTGCCCAGGGACAGCGCCGGCGGCGCCCACGTATAGCGCCGCGCCATGACTGCGTCCACCGTCTCGAGCAAGCCGCTGTCGAGCGCCATCTGCGCGCCGCCGGCGGCGCGCAGCTCGGGCAGCACCCTGACGATGCTCACGGATGGTCCTCCGCGGACGGCCGGCGCCTCAGGCGCAGCTCCGGCCGTCCTCCGGGAACCTCTGGCGCAGCACGGGGTGACGGGCGGCTTCTGCTTCGTCGAGCCGCCGCACCGGCATCGTCAGCGGCGCCTCGCGCAGCACCCGCGGATCGCTCACGGCCTCGGCGGCGACGGCGCGCAGCGCCTCGACCGTGCGATCGAGGTCCTCGCGGGACTCGGTCTCGGTGGGTTCGATCATGAGCGCCTCATCGACGAGCAGCGGGAAGTACGTCGTGGGCGGGTGCACGCCGTAGTCCAGCAGCCGCTTGGCCACGTCCAGGGCGCGCACGCCGTGCTCCTTGAGCGGCGCGGCCGAGGCTACAAACTCGTGCGTGCATCGACGCTCGTAAGGCACGTCGTACAGATCCTTGATGCCCTCCATCACGTAGTTGGCGTTGAGCACCGCGATCTCGCTGACGCGGCGCAGACCCTCGGGGCCGAGACCACGGATGTACGTATAAGCGCGCACCAGCACGCCGAAGTTGCCGTAGAAGGTGCGCGCCTTGCCGATTGACTGGGGACAGTCGTCGTCGAAGAAGTAGCGACCGTCCGCCGATCTGCCGACCAGAGGCACGGGCAGGAACGGCGCCAGGGTGTCGCGCACCGCGATCGGCCCGGCGCCGGGCCCGCCGCCGCCGTGAGGCGTGCTGAACGTCTTGTGGGTGTTGAAGTGCACCACGTCGAAGCCCATGTCGCCGGGGCGACTGATACCGAGCACGGCGTTGCTGTTGGCGCCGTCGTAGTAGAGCAGGCCGCCGGCCGCATGCACGAGCCGGGCGATCTCGCTGATGTTCTCGTCGAAGACGCCGAGGGTGTTGGGGTTGGTGAGCATCAGGCCGGCGAGGTCGTCATCGAGCAGCGCCTTGAGCGCCTCGAGGTCGACGCCGCCGCGGGCGTCGCTGCTGACGGCCACGGGCTCGTAGCCCGCCATGATGACGCTGGCCGGGTTGGTGCCGTGAGCGGTGTCGGGGATGATGATGCGCTTGGGGTCGCGCCCCTTCGCCTGGTGCGAGGCGCGCATGATGAGCAGACCGGTGAGCTCGCCGTGAGCGCCGGCCGCCGGCTGGAGGGTGGTGGCGTGGAGGCCGGCGATCTCGGCGAGCCACCGCTCGAGCTCGTACATGAGCTCGAGGGCGCCCTGGACGAGCGCCTCCGGCTGGTATGGGTGCAGGCCGGCGAAGCCCTCGATGCGGCTGACCACCTCGTTGATCTTGGGGTTGTACTTCATCGTGCAGGAGCCCAGCGGGTAGCTGCCGCTCTCGACGCCGAAGTTGAGCGTCGAGAGGTAGGTGAAATGGCGTAGGAGGTCGAGCTCGCTGACCTCCGGCAGACGCGCCGGAGCGGTACGGCGCAGGCCGGCTGGCGCCAGCTCCTCGACAGGGACCTCGGGCACGTCGGTGGCCGGCAGGCTGTAGGCGCGCCGCCCGCGGCACGACTTCTCGTAGATGGTGCGTCGGTCCGCGCTAAGCATGAGGCGCCTCCGTGCTCGCCAGGTGAGCCGCCACGGCGGCCACGAAGGCGTCCATCTCGGGGCGCGTGCGCTTCTCGGTGACGGCGACCAGCAGCACGTCGTTGAGGTCGGCGCCGGCGAACTGGGCGGCGAATCGCGCCGCCGGCACGCCGGCGAGGAAGCCCAGCGGCACGAGCGCCTCGACGAGCTGCGCCGCCGGCGCCGGCAGGCGCACGGCGAGCTCGCGGAACACGGGTCCCGCGGTGAAAGCCGTCACGCCGGGCACGGCGAGAAGCTCCTGACGCAGATAGGCGGTCTTGCGCGCGCAGAGCAGGCCCAGCTCGGCGAGACCCTCACGTCCCAGCCACGACAGGTGCACCAGCGCGGCCAGCGCGTTGAGCGCGTGGTTGGAGCAGATGTTGCTGGTCGCCTTCTCGCGACGGATGTGCTGCTCGCGGGTCTGGAGGGTGAGCACGAACCCGCGCTTTCCCTCTACGTCCACGGTCTCGCCGACGAGGCGCCCGGGGATGCGGCGCATGAGCTTCTGAGTGACGGCCATGTAGCCGAGGCCGGGGCCGCCGAAGCTCATTGAGTTGCCGAACGATTGAGCCTCGCCGACGACGATATCGGCGCCGAGGCGCCTGGGAGCCTCGAGCAGGCCGAGCGAGAGCGGGTCGGCGACGACCACGAAGAGAGCCCCGGCGTCGTGCGCGATCGCGGTCGCGGCGGCGAGGTCCTCGAAGGCCCCGAAGAAGTTGGGCTGCTGCAGGACGACGGCCGCCGTGTCCGCATCGACGGCGGCCCTGACGGCCTCGAGATCGGTGGCCGCGCCGGCCTGCAGGTCGACGACCCGCGGGCGCGGCCCATAGCCGGCCGTCTCAGTCGCGAGCACCTGACGGTACTCGGGGTGCACCCCGGCGGAGACGACGATGCGCCCGCGCCGCGTCTGGCGCCCGGCGAGGAGTGACGCCTCGGCCAGCGCCGTGCCGGCGTCGTACAGGCCGGCGTTGCTGACGTCCATACCGGTGAGCTCGCAGATCGCCGTCTGGAACTCGAAGATCGTCTGCAGCACGCCCTGGCTGCGCTCCGGCTGGTAGGGCGTGTAGGCGGTGGCGAGCTCGGAGCGGGAGACGACGGCGTCCACCACGGCGGGGACGTAGTGGTCGTAGACCCCGGCGCCGAGGAAGCTGACGAGGCTCGTCGCGGGTGTGTTCGCCGCCGCCAGGCGGCGCATCTCGCCGAGCACCTCGACCTCGCTGAGGCCGGCGGGCAGCGCCAGCGGCTCCCGCCGGCGCACGGCCTCGGGGATGTCGTCGAACAGGCCGTCGATGCTTTCGACGCCAACCGCCGCGAGCATCGCGCGCACGTCGAGCTCGCTGTGCGGGACGTAGTCCGTGACGCTGCGTCCCACGTCAGGCCTCGTCGAGGAAGGCCTTGTACCCGTCGGCGTCCAGGAGCTCGCCGATCTGGCCGGGGGCGGTCATGCGCACGCGTAGGATCCAGCCCTCGCCGTAACAGTCGTCGTTGACGCGCTGGGGCTCGTCCTCGAGCGCCTCGTTGACCTCGACCACCTCGCCGGTCAGCGGCGCGAAGACGTCGCTGACCGCCTTGACCGATTCGAGCTCGCCGTATGGCTTGCCTGCGGTGACCTCGTCGCCGACGTCCGGGAGATCGGCGTAGACGATCTCGCCGAGAGCGTCCTGCGCGAACCAGGTGATGCCGAACACGGCGTCCTCACCCTCGATACGCACCCAGTCGTGCTCCTTGTAGTACTTCAGCTCCTGCGGGTAAGTCTCATCGGCCATGGTGCCTCCTGTCGGCGCTGCCGTGGGTCGCTGACGAACGTGCCCGCGAGGCGCGTGGCAGAAACGCCCGCGTGCCCGGGAGCCGCCGCTCCCGGCGCCGGCCAACCAAAAAGACAGGGTGGGGTATCCACCCTGTCTGACGGCCGGCGCCGCGGCGGCGGCGCCATGTCATCCGGGGGCCCGTCGGGCCGCGTTCTGTTGGCCTGAGAGATCCGGCGCTCGCGCGCCTTGCCCCTTCGGCGTCCGCCTTGACGACGGACTCTCACGCGGCTTTCTGCCGGGCTGCCTCGCAGTGGCTCAGCGGGAAGACTGTAGCACCGAGAACGGCTGCGCGCCAACAGACCGGGCGCGGGTCGAGCTATTTGACGGCGAAGGCGCGCCAGCCACTCACCGTGACGGCGTGCGCAGCGTCGCCGGGGTGCATGGCCCGCAGGCGCCAGGCGCCGGCGTTGCCGAGCTTGACCACACATGAGTACAGCGAGCCGGTGACGCCGTCGCTGAGCACCACATCGGCGGTGAGCGCCGGCGCCCAGGCGCCCGCGAGCGTGAGCCGCTGGAGCTCCAGCCGCACGCTCCCCTGGCCCGGCGCGTGCCGTGGCGTGAGAGAGCCGCTGACCGTGACCGCGCTGCCCCGCGCCACCGTCGCCGGGAGCACTGGCGCCGAGAGGAGCACCTTTGGTGCGACGGTGACCACGGCGCTCTCGGCGGGCACGTAGGTGGCCTGCTCCGGCTGGTCGGTGGGCGGCACGAACCGCACGCGCAGCGCGGTGCGTTGCGCCGGCGTGAAGGCGAAGGCGACGCGCCCCTTGCCGTTGGTGAGCCCGGCCGCGACCTGCGTCCAGGCGGCGCCGGTCAGCCGTTCCAAGGCGATGCGCGCGCCCTCGAACGGCTGCGCCGCGGCGTTGGTCAGCGTGGCGGTGAGGCGCGCGGCCGCGCCCCAGGCCGGCGTGACGGGGCGCGCCTCGGCGGCCAGCAGCGGCTGCCGGTCGCTCACCGAGATGCCGAGCGCCGGCGCGACGAGCGCTTGCACAGCGTAGCGCACCTCGTCGAACGGAGGCGCCGTCTCGCCGGGCGCGAGCTGCCGGCGCGTGCCGGCGACGAGGTCGTAGGCGTAGGTGGCCGCGCCGCCATCGGTCTGCTCGTCCCAATAGGCGACCCCGGCGGCCGCGCCGCAGCGGCTGGGCGCGGGTCCCGTCGTGATCGTCACGACCGGCGGCGCCGGCGGCGCGTAGGTGGCGGCGCGCGGATTGCACTTCAGGTACGCCACCGGATCGACAAAGCCGCCATGATCCTTCCAGCTCCTGGGCACGTGACCGGCATACGGATCGCGGTCGCGATACACGTCACTCGGATGGATGCTGAAGTGCAGGTGGTCGCAGCCGTTGACGGTCGCGATCACGGCTCCCGCCTCCACGCGCGCGCCGGCCTTGTACCGCAGCCCGGAGACGTGGCCGTAGAGGGCACGGAAGTCCTCTCCGGCGGCCGTGCGGTGCACGATGATCAGGCAGCCGCCGGACGCGCCGCCGACGCCGTAGCCGCCGGCGTCGGCGCGCGCGGTCCACACGGTCCCGGCGCCGATCGCGTAGACGGGACGCCCCTTCGCGGAGCGCATGTCCTGGGCGACGTGGACGTAGGCGCCGCGCGGCTCGAGGAACCCGGCGTAGCCGCCGAAGTCCTCCGTGCCCGTCGGCCAGTACCAGCCACCGCTGCCGGGGTTGGGCGCAGAGAGTGCAGCGCCCGGCTGTGGAGCGCGCGCGAACGCGGGCGCGCCTTCCGGCGCCGCGGCAGGCAGCGCCCGTTCAGGGAGGAAGGTGGAGAGGGGCGCCGGAGGCGCCGTCAGGGGCGAAGACGCGGCTCGCACGGGCATCGCGAAGAGCGCTACCACAAAGCCGGCTGCAAGCACGCCGGCGAGCGCGAGCGTGACGAAGAGCAGGCGCGCACGGCTGCGCAGGTGCGCCCGGGCGCGCCGCTCTTGCGCTCTCACAGTCGACCTCCCGTCGCCGGCGGCGTCGTGAACCGCCCCGCCATTATCGCATCATGACCATCCCCGTCGCTCAGGCGCCGGTGAGCCACGAATAGGGCGCCCGGCGGGTGCACAGCCGGCGGCGCTCCCGGCGGGCAGCGCTCCCGGCGGGCAGCGCTCCGCGGGCGCGACGCTGACCCTGTGGAGAAGGCCGCTTCCTTGACCTTCTTGTCATGCCCGGCCGTTCGCAGGCTCGGTCGCCGGGGGCGAAGATAGGGAAAGGCCGATTCCCGAATGGGAAACAGCGTTCGTTCAAGCCACCGGTCCCTCGCCGGGCGCGCCCGGGCGGCCGCGGCGACCCCGGCGACCCCGGCGCGGGGTAGTGCGAAAAGGGAAGACAAGGATTCCTTGACTGTCGCCTCGCGTACGGCCGTCCGCAGGCTCGGTTGCCGGGGGGAAGATATGGATTCGCCGGGCATGACCATCCCCGTCGCTCAGGCGCCGGTGAGCCACGACTTGGGCGCCCGGCGAGTGCATAGCCGTCCGCGGGCTCGCTCGCCGAGGGGGAAGACGAGGATCCGCCGACTCTTCCTGTATTCCCTCGCAGAACTACCCGCCCCGGCGGCATGTGGCGAATCGGTAGGATAAGGAAAGGGCCATTCCTTATCTTACCGATTCGCACTACCCCGCCCGGCGGATCCCGCGGTCCCGGCGGCCGCGGCGCGCGCGGCGCGCCACGTCCGCCTTCTCGTCGCTCGTCGATCAGGAGGCTGAACGCGCAACCGGACGGAAGGGGATGGTCATGTATCGCATGTGGCGGCGCCGGCCGGGCGCGGTAGACTCCTGAGGCCCGGCCGCCACCACTGGAGAGGAGCCGCCATGCTGCCCCACGTCGTCCTGCACGTCGAAGCGAGCCTCGACGGGCGCATCGACCACATCCGCCCAGACGTGGGGCGTTTCTACCGCCTCGCCGCCGGCTTCCACGAAGACGCGATCCTGAGCGGCGCCGATACACTGCTGCAGGGCGAAGGGCTGCCCGCCCAGGACGACGAGGAGCCGCCGACACCGAAGGCGATCGGCGGCGACGGCCCCCTGTTCGTCGTGACCGACAGCCGCTGCCGCTTCGACCAGTGGAACTGGCTGCGCAAGCAGCCATACTGGCGAGACGCCGTGGCTCTCGTGGCGGCGGCGAGCCCGGCCGAAGGGCTCGCGCGGCTCGCCGGCAGGAACGTCGCCACGATCGTCTGCGGCGACGAGCGCGTGGACCTGCGGACGGCGCTCGAGACTCTCGCCGCGCGCTACGACGTGCGCACCGTGCGCGTCGATAGTGGCGGCGCGCTCAGCGGGGCGCTCGTGCGCGCCGGCCTGGTGGACGAGGTCAGCGTGCTTCTTGAGCCGGTGCTCGTGGGCGGCGTGACCACGCGCACTTTTCTGCGCGGCCCCGACCCGGCGGGCCCGAGCGACGTCGCGCAGCTGCGCCTGCTGCACGTGGAGCAGTTCGACGACGGCCTCGTCTGGCTGCGGTACGACGTCGAGAAGTGACCCCGGGCCGGCCTCAGTGCCCGTGCGCGAGATCGGGGTCGGACCCCGGCCCATGAGCATGAGCGTGCCGGTGGGCGGTCGAGGCATGCCGATGCGTGTGCTCGTGAATGAGGTTGACGGAGAGCAGCAGCTCGCGCTGGAGAAGCACCACGTCGGGAGTCCCGTCGGCGACGATGGCGTGGTCCTCAGACAGCACCACGATGCGGTCGGCCGACTCCGCCGCGGCGGTGAGGTCGTGGGTCGCCATGACCACAGTGCGCCCCTCCTGCTTCCACTCGTCGAGCACATCGAGCAGCCAGACCTGGCTGCGCGGGTCGAGGGCGTTGGTGGGCTCGTCGAGCAGCAGGACGTGCGGTCGCATGGTGAGCACCGAGGCGATGGCGACGCGCTTCTTCTCGCCGCCGCTGAGCGTGTACGGCGGCCGGTCGAGCAGCTGTTCGATGCGCAGATGCTGCGCGGCCTCGCGTACCCGCAGCTCGACATCCTCGCGAGCCAGGCCGAGCTGCAGCGGGCCGAAGGCCAGCTCGTCGTAGGCGTCGGAGCAGAAGAGCTGGACGTCGGCCTCCTGAAAGACGAAGCCGACGCGCGCGCGAAAGTCCCGGCGGTACGCCGGGTCCTCGAGCGCGTCCTCGGTGAGCGGCGCGCCGAAGGCGCGGATCGCGCCGCTCGTGGGGAAGACGAGCCCGTCGAGCATCTTCAGCAAGGTGGACTTGCCGGATCCGTTGGCGCCTACGATGGCGACGTGCTGGCCGCTCAGGATGGTCAGATCGATGGCCGCGAGCGCCGGCGCTCCCGCGCGGTACTCGTGGCGCACGCCCTCGAGCTCGAAGTCGGCGCTCATCGCGGCGGTCCTGCGCTCATCGCGGCCCGATCACACGGTCGGCGTAGAGGATCGCCGCGCAGAGCGCGACGCTGACCGCCGACCACGCGCAGTCGCGCGGCCGCAGGCGCAGCTTCACCAGCGACGGCATCGCCCCAGTGAATCCGCGCGACAGCATCGCGTCGTACACGTCGTCGGCGGTCTTCATCGACTTGCGTACCACGAAGGCCATGCGCTCCGTCACCCAGGCGCGATTCGCGCGGACGCTGCCCCGCGTCAGCGTGCGGCTTTCGCGAGCCAGGTGGATCTGCTCCACGGTGCGCAGCAGCGTGAGGATCTGCTTCTGCGTCATCGCCAGAGTAGCGACCACGACGTCGGGCAGGCGCATCGCGCTGAGCGCCTTCAGCAGGTCGCTCCAGCGCATCGTCCACACCACGAGCAGGGCGAAGCCGGCCGACGCGACCACGCGGGTCACCAGCGTCGCCACCCCCATCAGGCCCGGCTCGGTAAGGGAGAACGGACCGAGCGGCACGACCACCGGCCCCGGAGTGAAGACACGCATCGCCGACGGCGCCGCCACGAGGAAGGCGAGCAGGCCGGCCGAGAGCCACACCTTGCGCGCGAACGAGGCGACGCCGACCCGCGACGCCGCCGCGAGGACGATCGTCACGCCGATGAGAGCGATGAGCAGCCACACGGAGTGCACGAGGCTCGCGCTCACGGCGAAGAGCACCAGGGTCAGAAGCTTGATGCGCGGATCGAGGCGCTGCAGCAGGCCTGGGCGCGCCGCGAGCGCTTCATTCTGCAGCACGTCCGTGACCGCGCGGGCGACGGAATCCGCCGTCTTGCGGGCGAGCGAACGCCCGCCACCTCTGCCGCGTGGGGTGGCGGGCGCGCTTTCGCTTTCGCCGGCGACGATCAGCGGCTCACCCGGCGGGCGCCGTCGGCGCATCCGGCGGCGCAGCCGCGGCGCAGCCGGCCTCGGCGCCGCGGCGCCGAGCAAGCAGCGCCCCGACGCCCCACGTGACGCCCACCGTGAGCGCCGCCCCCACGACGGCCGCGATGAGATAGCCGAGCAGGGTGTTGCTCACCCCCGGAGTGGCGTAGTCGGGCATCGCCGCCTTCCACAGCCCGCCCAGCTTCTCGAGATTCGTGGGCACGTAGCCGACCAGCGAATCGAGCTCTTCACCACCCCACTCACCCCACGCGGCGCCCGGCGCCAGTACACCGATGGGCGTGAGGAGGATGAGGACGCCCATGCCGGCCCAGAGCCAGCGCAGAGGCTTCGCCGCCGGCTTCATCTCCAGCAGCTCGGGTTGGGATCTCGCCAGCGCCGCCACGATACCCATCGTGGCGATGGCCTCCACCCACCCGAAGAAGAGCAGGTGCTCGAGCGCCATGGCCGGCACGGCCACGCCGAGTCTGTACGGCGCGTACAGTGCTTGCCCGGTCGCCGTGTGGGCGAGGTACGGCTGGATGCCGAACTCGACGCCCGCGACGATGGCGGCAGCGACCAGGGCCACATACGCGGCGACGCCGGAAGCGATCACGCGACGTCCCGACGAGGGCGCATCGCCCGAGACGAGCCGGTAGAGATAGTAGCCGACGAACGGCGCCACCACGGCCATGTTGAAGCAGTTGGCGGCGATGGCCGTTATGCCGCCGTCGCCGAACAGGCCCGCCTGGATGACGAGCGCGATGGAGATTGCGATGACGGCGGCCCACGGTCCGAGGATGATCGCGATCAGGGTCGCGCCCACGGCATGGCCCGTCGATCCCCCGATGACCGGCACGTTGAACATCATGATGATGAATGAGAACGCCGCGCCCAGCGCCAGGAGCGGGATCTGCTTGGCCTTCAGGGTCCGCTTGACCTTTCTTGCCGCGATCGCCCAGATGGGGATCATGACGATCCAGAGGATCACGTAGGTCTGCGGTCCCAGGTAGCCGTCGGGGATGTGCATGGCGACGATGTTCATAGACACTCCTCAGCAGGCTTCTTGGACGAGATCCTGGTCGCCGGCAGGCGCCGCGACGTCGGCGACGGCCTGACAATCGCGGCAGACGCCGAACGCTGTGACCTGGATCTGGCTCACGGCGAACGTCTGGCGCTCGCCCAGCTCCTCGTGGACGGGGGCGAGCAGCTCGTCGCTGAAATGGCCTACGGCGCCGCACCGCGTGCAGACGAAGTGATGGTGCGTGGGCTCGGGTGAGACCTCGTAGTAGCACCTGCTGCCCTCAAGGTGGGTCTCAACGACGAGGTCGAGACTCACCAGCAGCACGAGCGTGCGATACACCGTGGACACGTTGACGTCCGGCAGGGTGCGGCGCACCTCGGCCGCCACTTCCTCCGCCGTCATGTGGCGGCCGGCGTCGCGCAGCACCTCCCAGATGAGGTTGCGCTGCGGCGTGAGCCGGTAGCCTTGTTCGCGGAGTGTCGCCCGGGCGTGATGCATGAGCGCCAACATAGCGCACCTGCGAACGAGTCGCAAGAGCTTCTCTGTTGCCGTCGGAAGCGGCGCGCGCGCCGGCGACGCTGCTACGATGGCGGCAATGGTCCCCCAGACGCACGGGGTAAGACACGTCGAAGAGATGGAGAACGCGATGACGGGCCGCGAAGCGGATCACATCCGCCGCAACAGGGACGCCTGGAACGAGTGGGCGGCCGAGTTCGTGGAGAGCGGCGCGCGGGATTGGGTGGCCGCCGACCCCACCTGGGGTGTCTGGGCTGTGCCCGAGGCCGAGCTGCACGTGCTGCCCGACGACCTCGAGGGCATCGACGCCATCGAGCTGGGCTGCGGCACGGCCTACGTCTCAGCGTGGCTGGCGCGCCGCGGCGCCCGCTGCACAGGCATCGACCTCTCCCCCGAGCAGCTCGCCACCGCCCGCCGCCTGCAACGCGAGCACGGCCCGGAGTTCCCGCTGCACGAGGGCAGCGCCGAACAGCTGCCGTTCCCCGACGGGAGCTTCGACCTGGCGATCTCGGAATACGGCGCCTGCCTCTGGGCCGACCCGTATCTGTGGGCGCCGGAGGCCGCCAGAGTGCTGCGCCCGGGCGGCCGGCTCATCTTCCTCACCAACGGCACGATCGCGATCCTGTGTTCGCCCGACGACCCCGACACGCCGCCCGGCGATCGCCTGGTGCGCGACTACTTCGGCCTGCACCGCGTCGAATGGGCCGGCGAGCCGTCGGTCGAGTTCCACCTCGGCTACGGCGACTGGATCCGTCTTCTTCGCGCGAACGACTTCGAGATCGAGGACCTGATCGAGATCCGGCCGCAGCCAGAGGCGACCACTCGCTTCGAGGGCCTCCCCACCGCGGAATGGTCGCAACACTGGCCGTGCGAGGAGATCTGGAAAGCACGAAAGCGCGCCTGAAGCGGCTTCGCCCCAGGCGCGCTCCCCGCCGATCTTCGACCGCTTCAGGCCGCCTTGCGGTCCCGGTAGTTGACACACTGGGTCTGCGTCACCCACATCGTGCGAGGCGGAGCCGTGACGCCGGCCTCGTCCATGCGCCGCCTGAGCTCCGGATCGGCCATGAAGACCTCGCCGGCCTCGCGACTGGGGAACTTCAGCATGATCGTGACGTCGTTGGCGTCGTCGCCGCCGCGGTAGATCTCGTGCCGGCTTCAGCCCACCCAGGCCTGATCGTTCCAGAAGGCGGCGGTCTTCCTGCGCCGGCCCCTGAGCTCGAGGACGAGCTCCTCCGGCGGGCGCTGCCCGCCCATGTCGAGCAGCAGCTCGAAGCCTCCGGCGTCGATCTCGCGAAAGCGGCGTGCGACGCCCGGCGGTCTCTCGGCGCCGGTCTCGAGCAGCGTGAGCGGCCCCGAGCAGCAGCGGTGGGTGCTCGTCCAGACGTAGAGGCGCCCGCCCCGCTCGCGCACCGCTTCCCTGACCCCGTCTGCGGCCGTGATCTTCATGGCGATCGCCTTGTTCCGCCTGCGAAACGCGCGCCGGCCCGCTGGGGCGGCGCGACCGGGCGGTTCATTCCTCGCTGAGGTCGACCATGCCGGTCGCGATCACGCGCTCGCAGGCCGCGACCACGTCCGCGTCGTAGAGCGTCCCGGCGCCGGCCTGCAGCTCGGCCAGCGCGGCCTCCACTCCCAGCGCCGGGCGATACGGGCGGTGGGAAGCCATGGCCTCGAGCACATCGGCGGCGCCGAGGATACGCGCCTCGAGCAGGATCTCGTCGCCGGCCAGCCCGCGCGGGTAGCCGGAGCCGTCCAGCCGCTCGTGGTGCTGGTGCACGATCTCGGCGACCGGCCAGGCGAAGTCGATGCCCGAAAGGATCTCGTAGCCCCGGGGCGCGTGATCCTCGACAAGCAGCCGCTCAAGGTCGGTGAGCGGCCCCGGCTTGCTGAGGATCTCCGCCGGCACGCCGATCTTGCCGATGTCGTGGACTTCGCCGGCGATCGCGAGACCCTCGCACCGCTCCTCGCTGAGCCCCATGACTCCCGCAATGGCAAGCGTCAGCGCCGCGACGCGCCGCTCGTGACCGCCGGTGTATGGATCGCGCAGATCGCCGATGGCGCCCATGGCTCTCACGGTGTCGTGCAGCGTGGCGCGCAGACGCCGAGCGCTCTCCACGAGGTCGCGGCGGCTGCGGCGCAGCTCGGTGACGTCGCGCACCACCGCCAGCACCTCGTCGGCGCCGCAGGGGACCATCCGGGTCTCGAAGTGGCGCTCGTCGCCCTCGATCGTCAACGGATACTCGAAAGCCACCATGGCTTCGCTCCCGAGGGCGTCCGCGATACCGTTCGCCGCGAGCTCGGCGACCCCCGGCGGCAGGACCTCGGCAACGGCGGCGCCGATGATCCGCTCGCGGGGGAGGAGGAGGCGCGCCGGATCCGAGGCGTAGGCGTCGATGAAGTGGCCGTCCCGGCTCAGGCGAAAGTGGATGTCGGGCATGGCGTCGAGGATGGCGCGCATACGCGCCTCGTTCTCCGCCAGCCGCTCGGCGACCCGTCGCTCCTCCGTGACGTCGCGACCACAGCCCACCGTCCCGATCATGCGCCCTTCGTCGTCGTACATGGGCGCCTTGGAGACGTCGAGAAAGAGGTGCTCTCCGCGGACGTTGCCGAACTCGTCGAAACGCTCTGGCCGGCCCGACTCCATGACGATGGCGTCCGAGTCGCGGCACAGCTCGCCGAAGGTGTGCCAGTCCTGTCGCTCCGGATAGGTCGCGCGCTCGCGCTCGGCGAACACCATGTCCGTCTTGCCGACCGGCTCAGCGGTGTCGCGGGCGAGCAGCAGCTTCTCGCAGACGGCCTCGTTGGTGAACAGGAACCGCCGGTCCATGTCTTTGGCCCAGATGAGGTCGGGGACCGTGTCGCACATGAGGCGGATCATGCGGTACCAGGAGCGGTAGCGAGCCTCGCTCTCCATCAGGGCGCGCGTACTCAGCTGGTTGGTGAGCGCCACCGAGAGCGCCGCCGCGGCGGCCTGCAGGAGCTCGACCTCGGGCTCGCCCCACGGGCTCGGGTCGCGACAGTCGTCGAAGCCGACGAAGCCGAAAAAGCGACGCTCCACGGTGAGCGGCAGCGCGAGCAGCGACAGGATGCCCTGCGGCTCGAGGTAGGCGCGCTCCACCGCCGGGAAGTCCTGGACCGGCCCCAGCACAGGGATGCCCTGCTCAAGGGCCTCACGCCACCGAGGCGCGAAGCGGTCGTACGACATGTCCTGCAGATCGGGATTGTCGATCTGCGCCTCGATGCCTTCAGCGACCACTTCGGCGACCTGGCCGTAAAACAGGCCGCCGTCCTCGTGGAGGCTGTTCTCGAACACGTACACCCGGCTGGCCTCGGCCGCCTCCAGCAGAAGCGGCAGCACGAGGCCGTAGAGATCGTCGTCGGGGCCCGCTTCGAGCAGCCGACGCTCCATCTCCGCCACCGCAGAGAGGTAGCGCTCGCGGCGTTGAGACGCGGAGTGCGGATCGTCATCCATGGCGCTTCCCGGTCGGCCGAAGGGCTATCGCCGTAGCATCTTAGCCGCGCCCTGCTGTTCCTGTACAGGGGCCGGTCGCCCCGCCCTCCAGATGAGCGCGGCCCTGACGATCCCTGTCAGGGCTTGCCGCGCAGCCCGTCCAGCGTCGCGAAGCCGTAGCCCTGCGCCTTGAGGCCGTGGATGGCCTTCGCGAGGGCGTTCACGTACGCCGGGCAGCCAACCGATCAGACAGGGGAACGCGAGGGTCAGTGCGACGCCACCGAGAGTGATGCGCAGCGGCTTCATGGCCCTCCTTCAGGCTCCACCGCCATGCTGCCACCGCGGCCGACCCTTGCCGACGTGCGCAGCCTGACGGATAGTGAGCGCATGACGCCGCCGCCGACAGCGACCGCCTCGAGCATCGGCCCGCACGGCGCCGGGCCCGCCGTCTGGCGCGCGATGCTCGTCGTGTGGGTCGTGGTGAACCTCGTGAACGTGCTGCAGGGCGCGGGCTTCGCGTCGCGCACGCCAGGCCCAGGCGGCATGAGCGTGAACAACGCGCTCGGCGTCGTCATCGCCGTGCTGGCGCTGCCGGCTACGTGGGCGCTCGTGGTCTTCGTGCGCGAGCGCGCGGGTTGGCTTCAGTACCTGGGCCCGCTGGCCTTCGACGCCTTCGTCGTACTGATGCTCGTCATCGACTACGCGCTGACGCTCGAGTTCCGCGACCCACAGCGCCCGGCCATCCTCGCGCCCTACCTGCTCCTCTTCTTCGGCAGCATCGTGCTCATGGGATCCCCGATGTACCGCAGCAGCCGCCCGCGCTGGGCGTTCACGGCCGTGACGAGCGCGCTGCTCCTCGCGGCCATGGCCTACGCCTTGGCGCGCGGCGTGGGCTGACCCCTCAGCGCCCGCTGCTACCCGCCGGCGGCCTTGCGCCGCGCCTGCACCTTGCGCGCCCCCTTGTCCAGGGTGCCGGCGAGCAGGAACCCGGCGAGCATCAGCGTCACGGCGACCATCTCCGCCGGATAGAGCCCGGTGGTGTCGCCGAGGCGGGCGCGCGACCCCAGAAAGGCGAGCAGCGCCGCGCCGGCGGCGATGAGCACATTGGCCCATACCCGGTACCCGTACTCGCGGCGCCTCGCGAAGCGCCAGATGGACCAGGCCGCGCCGCCGAACAGAAGGAGAGTGCCGGTGATGTTGAACGGCAGCGACATGAACCTCGGGAAGCTCAGGCTCGGCCCCAGCGCCTGGCCGCCGACGGTGATGCCCGGCGCCAGCTTGGCGGCGTCGAGCTGCGCCGTGAACGTGCCGACGACGAAGACCACCAGGCACACGAGCAGGAAGACGAGGTAGGCATCGCCCCAGCGGCGGTCGCGAACGAGCAGGTACAGCGTCCCCAGACCGAGGAAGCCCACGAGCGACGCGGCCAGCACGATGTAGATGCGGTACACGGTGGGATCCCAGTGACCGCTGTACTCGGACCACGCTTCCATAGCCGCCGCCACGGCGTAAAAGAGCAGCCCCACCGACCAGGCCAGCTGGTGGGGCTTGCGCCGCGCAAGGTACTGACGCAGCACGAGGCCGAAGAAGACGAAGCCGACGACGGCCGTGGCAGCCGGCCAGGCCCAGTTCGACCAGAATGCTGATGAGGCGCTCATTCCTGCAAGCCCTCCCGATTGCCGCAGCCGAGTCTTCGACTCACGCCGCCGCGTCACGCGGCGGGACGGGCTCACCCTACCGCGCTTCGCGGCTCGGCGCGAGGCTTCAGCGAGCGTCGCCGACCTCTCTGCGCCCGCCACCCGGCTCCCGCGGCGAGCCCGCAAGAGGTACGCTTGGCGGGCGACGGGCGGCCGAGCGACCGGCGAAGGGAGCTCCACCGATGATCCAGGCACCAGAGGACACCGAGCAACAGGCGCAGGGCGCCGACCCCGGGCGCGACTCGGCGCCGCGACGCACCTATCTGGCCGCCGAGCGCACCTACCTCGCCTGGCTGCGCACCGGGCTGGCGTCGATCGGCATCGCCCTGGCGGTCGGCCGGCTGATCCCGGCGCTGATCGATGCCTCGCAGGTGGCCTTCGCCGTCCTCGGCATCGGCTATGCGATCCAGGGCATGTTCCTCATCATCTATGCAGCGGCCAGCGCGCGGCGGATCCACAAAGCGCTCCAGGAGAACCGGCCGCTGCCCGGCGACTGGGCGGCGATCCTGACGACGACGGTCGGTGCTATGGTGCTGGCCACGATCACAATGGTGATGCTGATCGCCGAGGTCTGACGCCTGGTGAGAGCGCCGGGCATCTGCTAGGTTCCCTGGGCGATGCGCCGCACGACAGTCCGCAGCGTCTCTCCGTACCGTTCACAACGTGCCGCCGCGAGGAGCGCCGTCGATGGCCGCCAAACGTCATGCCGAGTCGGGGCCCGGATCAGTCCGGCCCTCTGCCGACGATCCCTGGGCCGACGCCCCGATCCATCTGCAGGAGCTCCTCGCTCTGGCCACCGACCTCGCCCGCGCCGCCGGCCAGGTGCACGCGAAGGGAAGGCGGAGCACGCTTCGCCTCGAGACGAAGTCCTCGCCCACCGATCTCGTCAGCCAGATCGATCGCGAGGCGGAGCGCCTCATCGTCGCGCGGCTGCGCGAGCTGCGGCCCGACGACGCCGTGCTCGGCGAGGAGGGCGCGCTGGGCCACGGCACGAGCGGGGTGCGCTGGATCATCGACCCGCTCGATGGCACCACCAACTACGTCTACGGCTATCCGGCCTTCGCGGTGTCCATTGCCGTCGAGATCGAGGGGCAGCCACAGATCGGCGTCGTCTACGACTCCGGCGCCGGGCGCATGTATCGGGCGATCGGCGGGTTCGGCGCCGCCTGCGACGACCAGCCTATCCACGTGCGCGACCAGCCCGACCTCTCGACGGCCCTGGTGGCCACCGGGTTCTCGTACGACGCCGCTCAGCGCGAGCGTCAGGGCGCCGTCGTGGCCCAGGTGCTGGGCCGCGTGCGTGACATCCGCCGCGGCGGGGCGGCGGCCCTCGATCTCTGTCACCTGGCCGCCGGCCACGTGGACGCATACTGGGAGCTCGACCTCTCGCCGTGGGACTACGCCGCCGGCGGCGTCATCGCAGCCGCGGCCGGCGCCGAGGTGGCGTTCCCGCCCGCGGCGCACGGACGCGGACCCGCCGTGGTGGCGGCGCACCGCGCGCTGCTGCCCGAGTTTCTGGCGCTGCTGCGCCAGGCTGGCGCGCTCGCATAGCGGCACTCGACGGGCGCCGGCGTCCGCGCAGCGGCCGCGCCGGCGTCACCCGCGCAGCTCGAGCAGTTCGAGCGGATGGTCGAGCACCAGGCGCGCGCCGTTCTCGACGAGCTCATCCTTCGCCCTGAAGCCCCACGCGGCGCCGACAGCGATCATCCCCGCCGCGCTCGCGGTGAGCATGTCGATGCCCGAATCGCCGAGAAAGACGATCCGCCCGGGAGCGACGCCCAGGCAGTCGCTGATGGTCAGGGCCACCGTGGGGTCTGGCTTCAGAGGCACCCCCGGCTGCGCCCCCACAACGAGGTCGAAGTCGCCGGGGTCGAACAGGCTCTCGACGATCCGCCGAGTCAGGTGGTGCGACTTGTTGGAGAACACGGCCAGCTTGACGCCGACGGCCCGCAGGCCACTCACCAGCTCGGCGGCGCCGTCGTACCGCCGGGTCTTGACGAGGTGATTCTCGCCGTAGTCGGCGATCATGCGCTCGTAACACGCGGCGATCGTCTCGGCGCTGCGCTTCTCGGCGGGGAGCGCCTGGCCGACCAGGTTGCGGATGCCCTTCCCGATCAGCAGTTTGTAGGTCGCGTGGCTGTGCGCGGGTGCGCGTTCAGCGCTGAGCACCCGGTTCATGGCGTCGGCCAGGTCCTCGAGGGTGTCGACGAGCGTGCCGTCGAGATCAAAGATCACCCCATCGTACTCGACCACGCTCATCTCCTCGTTCAGCCCTGCCGCCGCGCACCCGCGCCTGCCCGACCGGGCGCGCAGCCCGGCGTCAGAAGCGCAGCTTGACGCCCCGTCCGCCGGCCTCACCGCCGCCTTCGACCGGCTGCCCGGCTGCATCGAAGGCCTCGTAGAGGATCGCCGAGGTGAAGGTCGCGCCGTCGGCGGCCACGGTGATCGTCTCCGTGAACACGCCGCGCCCGGCACACCGCCAGCCGCCTCCCGAGGCGATCTCCTCCCAGTTCGTCGGGATGCTGGTGGGGTAGAACTCGTACTTGGCCTCGAAGCGGTCCGGACCGATCCTCCTCCAGACGCCGTAGGCAGGCGGCACGGGCGGGGCGGCATCGTAGTTCGAGGATTCGGTCATGGTGCCACCGGCGTTGAATACGTACATGAACTCGAGGTCGGTGACGGCGGCGAAGTCGCCGCTGCGAAACTGGAGCCTTGCGCGCCACTGGCCCACGAGGTCGAGCGCATCAGGGCTTGCGCCGCCTTCCGCTGCTGGCGCCTGTTCAGTCATTGCCACTCCCTTCACGCGTCAGCGCGTTCGCTTGTGAGGCGCTCCGCCGCCCGCTCAGCCCAGCGCCAGCAGCGTGAACACGAGCACGAAGATGGCCACCGTCTCGACGATGCCGATGACGGCGAGGTAGTTGCTGAACCCCTGACCCGTCTCGGCGAGCGCGTCGGCGCAGTGTGCGCCGGCCTTGCCCTGCCCGTAGGCGGAGACGCCGATCGCGAGGCCGGCGCCGATGCCGACGCCGAGCAGCGCCCACGGGTCGTACCCGGCATCAGCCTTGGCCGTCATCGTGATCATCAGGATCATGCCGTAGATGGTCTGCGAGAGCGGCGCCCCGACGAAGGTGATCATCGTGAACGGCGCCGGCTTGCCCTGCAACATGAGCTTCTTCCAGGCGCCGACGGCGCCGGCGCCGCCGAGGTACGTGCCGATCCCGGAGCCGGTCGCCGCCAGCGCCATGGCGGCCACGGCGCCGATGCGCCCCATCTCGGCTGCAGCTTCAGGACTCATCGACATCCCTTCCTCTGATTGGTGCACCCTTGCGTCATCATGCCGCCTCCCGGCGCTTCGCGAACGGTGTGTAGAGGTTGTGGCCCTGCCAGGCCAACCCCTTGTGGGTCGAGAACTCGAGGGTGTTGAGACGCACGGCATGAACGAGCACGCCGAGGCCCGCAAGCACGATGTTCAGCGCGTTCGCGAACAACAGCAGCAGGCTGGCGGCGATCGCCGTGAACACGCTGTCGAAGCCGATGGACGCCGCCATGTCGTTGAAGGCCGCCAGCACGGCGATGGAGGCGTAGCCGACAGCGAAGAGGCGGATGTACGAGAGGATGTCGACGAAGTTGCCGATCATCGTGAGCGGCAGAAGGGCGTGGTCGATCCACTCCGCCTTGAGCTCCTTGGGCGTCTTCATGAACGCGGCCACGAGCACGACGCCGGCGAGCAGCAGGTAGATGAGATAGCCGGGCATCGCCCGCCCGAGCACGGCCTGACGGGCGAGGAAGAACATCGACCAGACGACCACCAGCCAGCCCACCTGCGCGGGCGTCTTGGTCCAGGCTCCCGCCCTCCCGAGAGTCACGGCGTTCCAGACGTGGGCGAACGAGAGGTGCACGGCGCCGATCAGGAAGCACAGGTCGATGAGGTTGTCGCGGTCCTTGATCCACGGGATCTCAAGGGCCATGAGGAACGCGGGCAGTGTGGGGATGCCGAAGTAGCTGCCCGTTATCACTCCCCAGAAGAGCGTCGCGCCACCGACGATGTACATCATGTGGAAGACGTGTCGAGGCGCCTTCTTGAAGCGCCACTGCAGGATGACGGTGGCGAGCAGCAGCAGCATGGCGTAGCCGGCGTCGCCGACGATCATCGCGAAGAAGAGACTGAAGAAAGGCAGAAAGACCCAGCCGACGTCCGACTCCCAGTAGCCTGGGTAGATCTGCAGGAAGTCGAAGACGGTGCGGACGGGCTTCACGAGGCGCGACTGATGCAGCAGTGTGGGCACGTCGTCGCCGGGCTCCGGGTCATCGAGGACGATGCCCCAGCCATGCTCGGTCGCGGCGCCGCGCAAGGCATCGCAGTCGTGGACGGGGAGGTAGCCTGAGAGGAAGGACACCGCCTCCGCCTCGCCCATGCCGGCGCGGACTTCCGCGACGCGCAGCGCGTCGGCGGTCCGCGCGACGTGCCGCGCGACGGCCTCCCGGCCGGCCGCCAGAGACTCCAGCCGCGCGGCCAGGCGCTCGAGCTCCGCCACGTCGGCGTCGAGCTCTTCGCGTATCTCGGCGAGCGGACGCTCCGGCCAGGGGACGAGGTCGTACCCGGCGCCCAGGTCCGGCGGCCCCGACTCCCAACCGCCGGCGGCGACGAGACTGAAGCACTGCCGCGTGCGGTCGCGCTTCACCACGGTGAGGAGGATCCCCTCCGGCGCGACGAGATCCGCCGCCGCAGGCGCCACGCCGAGCGCGGTGGCGATGCCAGCTTGGGCGAGCTCGTGCACGTCGCGCAGATCGAACTCGCCGAACCCCTCGTAGCGGGCCAGTTCGCGGCGCAGGCCGTCGGCGTGGTCGCCGAGCTCGCGCCGGCGCGCGAGCAGGGCGAGCACCTCGGCGACGACTTCGTCGGCCGGGCGCTCCGCCTCGGCGGCGGCCGCCTCGGCCGGCAGGGCGGCCAGCGCGCGCTCGGCGTCTGCGAGCCGCGCGCGCAGCGCGTCCAGCTCCTCGCCGGCGGGCGGCCGCCGGTCGGCGACGTGGACGACGCCGAGCTCGCGCAGGGACTCGAGCGCGGCGTCGCGGTCGGCCGCGAGGCACAGCAGCGTGAGCCGTTTCATCCTGACGATCATCCGCCCGCCATCCCCGACAGGAGCTCCGCGCCCTTGCCCTTGGCGAGCTTGGCGCGCGCGACCGCCGCCGTCTGCGCGTCGCCCAAGGCGATGCGGATGACGCGGATGTTGTCTTCGGCGCGCGGGATCATGACCTTCTCGAAGAGGTTCACGCGCTGGGCGGTGATGCGCAGCTCCTCGCCAAGCAGCCACTTCCGGCGATCGAGCACGCGCTGCTCAGCGCGAACGCTGGTGAGCGCGCTCAGCACGGCGATGGCGTCCTCGAGCCAAGCCGGCGTCTCGAAGTAGTCGATCGCGGGGCTCGCGAAGCGCAGCCCCGTCAGCACCGGCACAGTGACGCCGGCGATGTTGGCGCTCTCCAGGTCGAGCGCCTCGAGGCGCACGTAGGCGCCCAGATCAGGCAGCGCCGAGAGCAGCTTGACCCAGGGACGGAGCCGTTCAAGAAGCGCTTGCTCCTCCGTCGTGCGCTCCCGCCATGCGGTCTCCGCGCGCCGCACCTCGCGCTGGAGCTGCTGCTTCTTGAGCTCCAGCGTGGGCAGAAAGCGGTGGTAGCGGCGCAGCGCCTCGCGCTGCGCCTTGAGCTCGTTCTTGGTCTTCTTGAGCTTGGCCATGCGTCACGTCGCCGTGGGCCAGAAGCGCTCGACGAGGCTCGTGGGGATGCCGGTCTCCTGCGGCGTGAAGCACTCGGCCAGGATGCGCCAGCCCAGATCCAGCGCTTCCTCGAGCGGGATATTGACGCTCAGGTCCATCATCCGCGCCTCGAACAGGGCGCCGTACTTGAGGAGCTTTTCGTCCCAGGTGCTCATGCGGAAGCCCATCGACTGCTTCTCCTGGCTCTCCTTGAAGCCGGCGTAGAGCTGGATCATCGTGTTCATGATGGTGCGGTGGTCGTCGCGGGTGCGCGCGTTGACCTGCTGCTTGAGGCGGCTCAGGGAGCCGAACGGCTCGATGCGCCCGTGGCGCAGGTAGAGCTGCCCCTCGGTGATGTAGCCCGTGTTGTCGGGGATGGGGTGCGTCACGTCGTCGCCGGGCATGGTCGTGACGGCGAGCACGGTGACCGAGCCGGCGCCCTCGAAGTCCACGGCCTTCTCGTAGCGCGCCGCGAGCTGGCTGTAGAGGTCGCCCGGGTAGCCGCGCGTCGAGGGGATCTGCTCCATCGTGATGGCCACCTCCTTGAGCGAGTCGGCGAAGTTGGTCATGTCGCTGAGCAGCACCAGCACGCGCTTGCCGGCGAGCGCGAACTTCTCCGCCACGGCGAGGCAGGTGTCGGGCACCAGCAGGCACTCGACCACCGGGTCGGCGGCGGTGTGCACGTAGAGGATGGCGCGAGACAAGGCTCCCTCGTCCTCCAGCGTGTCGCGGAAGTAGAGGTAGTCATCGTACTTGAGGCCCATGCCGCCGAGGATGATGATGTCGACCTCGGCGTTGAGGGCGATGCGCGCGAGCAGCTCGTTGTACGGCTCGCCCGCCACCGAGAAGATCGGCAGCTTCTGCGACTCGACGAGGCTGTTGAACACGTCGATCATGGGGATCCCGGTGCGGATCATGTGGCGCGGGATGATGCGGCGCGCCGGGTTCACCGGCGGCCCGACGATGGGGATGAGGTTCTCATCGAGGACGGGGCCGCCGTCGCGTGGTACGCCGCCGCCGGTGAACACGCGCCCCAGCAGCGCCTCCGTGAACGGCGTCTCGAGCTGCTGACCGAGAAAGCGGATCTCCGCGTCGGTGGGGATGCCGCGCGTGCCCGCGAACACCTGCATGGTCACGCGGTCGCCCTCCAGGCGGATCACCTGCGCCAGCGACGAGAAGCCGGGCGCCTGCACGGTGGCCAGCTCCAGGTTGCCCACGCCCGTAGCCTGGACGGTGATCACGTTGCCCGCGATCTGGGCGATCTGCTGATAGACCTTACGCATCGCGCGAGACCTCGGCCAGCATGCTCTCGAGGCGCGCCTCGACGGCGCCGAACTCGGCGCTCTCCATGGCCGCGCGGTTCCAGTCCCTGGTGACCTGCGTGAGCGTCTGGAAGAAGGCGCGCGCGGTGTCCTTGTCCGGGAAGTGCGTCTCGGCGGCCATGATGCGCGCCAGGCGCGCGAACACATGGCGCTGCCGCTCGGCGGACGAGGCGCCATCGACCGGGTCGAAGGCGTCCTGCTGCAGGTAGACGGCGTCGAGGTACTCGGCCTTCAGATACACGACGAAGTCGGCCATCGCGGTACCCTCCTCCTCGACGACCTTCATCATCTCCTGGACCTCGTGGCCCTTGGCCAGCACCTCCCTGGCGACCCGGAGCTCGCCCTCGGGGACGATGCTCGCGTACTTGCTCCAGCTCTCCAGAGGGTCGATGGCGGGGTAGCGCCGCGCGTCCGAACGCTGCCGCGAGAGGCCGTGAAAGGCGCCGACCACCTTGAGCGTGGACTGCGTCACGGGCTCCTCGAAGTCACCGCCGGCCGGGCTCACGGTGCCGCCGATCGTCACGGAGCCGATGGAGCCATCGTTGAGGCGCACGCACCCGGCGCGTTCGTAAAAGGCCGCGATCACGGATTCGAGATAGGCGGGAAAGGCCTCTTCGCCGGGGATCTCCTCGAGCCGCCCCGACACCTCGCGCAGCGCCTGCGCCCAGCGCGAGGTGGAGTCGGCCAGCAGGAGCACCTGCAAGCCCATCTGACGGTAGTACTCGGCGATCGTGACGGCGGTGTACACGGAGGCCTCGCGGGCCGCCACCGGCATGGAGCTCGTGTTGCAGATAATCACGGTGCGCTCCATGAGGCTGCGGCCGGTGCGCGGGTCGGTGAGCACGGGGAACTCGCGCAGGGTCTCCACGACCTCGCCGGCGCGCTCACCGCAGGCCGCCACGATCACCACATCGACGTCGGCGTGGCGGCTGGTGAGCTGCTGCAGGACGGTCTTGCCGGCGCCGAACGGCCCCGGGATGCAGTACGTGCCGCCCTTGGCGACCGGGAAGAAGGTGTCGAGGACGCGCATCTTGGTGACCAGCTGCTCGGTCGGCCGCAGCCTCTCCGCGTAGCAGCGGATGGGCCGCTTGACCGGCCACCTCTGCAGCATGGCCACGTCGCGGCGCGCCCCGGCGGCGTCCTGCAGCACGGCGATGCGGTCGCTGACGGTGTACTCGCCGGCGCTGGCGATCTCGGCGACTGAGGCCGTGCCGGAGACCCCGAACGGCGCCATGATGCGATGCTCGAAGAGTTCCTCGGTGACCACGCCGAGCGTGTCGCCGGCGCGCACGCGGTCGCCGACCGCCGCGCGCGGCGTGAACGCCCAGGCGCGATCGCGCGGCAGCGCCTCGACCTGCTCCCCCCGGGGGAGGAAGAAGCCATGCCGTTCGGCGATCACGTTGAGGGGGTTCTGCAGGCCGTCGTACACCGTGGCCAGCAGGCCGGGGCCAAGCTCGACCGACAGCAGATCGCCGGTGAGCTCGACCGGGTCGCCCACGGTGATGCCGGCGGTGCTCTCGAAGACCTGCACGTCCGCATACCGGCCGCGCACACGGATGACCTCGGCGATGAGGCGCAGGTCGCCCTGGACGACGTAGGCGACCTCGTTCTGGCGCACGGACTCGTCGAACTCGACGGTCACCAGGTTGCCGTTGACGCCCATGACTCTCCCGCTGCGCGCGCTCACAGGGCGCATCCCGCGAGGTTACTTTCTACGACCTGCAGCGCTACGTCGAGACCGCCCTGCTCGCTGAGGGCGGCCCACTTCTCGACGAGGCGCAGCTTGAACGCGTAGGCGAAGACCGCCTGCACGCCGAACGCCGGCTGCGACGCGGCCTCGTCGAGCAGCGCCCAGCGATGACGGTCGAGGAGCATCTCACGCTCCAGCGGGTCCGCGACTGCCATGGCGCGCGCGGCCACCTCGTCGGCGCGCGCTTCGAACCCCGCACGCGGGTGCGAGCGGGCCGCGTACTCCACTCCGGTGCGTTGCGCGCGGATGCGCGCCAAAACGTTGCGTAGCTGCGTCTCGGCGTCCACGAGGCGGCGCGCCTCAGGCGTGCGCACGTCCCGCGGCCTCTCCTCGACGATCGCCCGGAGGTCCTCCCAGTGGTCCTGCCGCAGGACGCCGCCACACGAGAAGAGCAGTTCAGCGGACGTGAGCGGGGGGGCGCCCGCGAAGTCGAGATGGGGCAGGCTCACCACCAGATAGACGTACTCCACTTAGTCCTGCTCCTGGGCGGCCCGCTCGACGATCTCGCCGAGAGGGGGCTTGAGGACGGGCGCGAGCGCCTCGGCGAGGGCCGTCAGGCTGAAATCGTGGTACAGGTTGTCATCGACGAACGACACCTCAAAGCCCTTGTCGAGCCTCTCGTCGATGCGCAGCGTCAGGCCCTGGTTGGCGAGGTCGCGGTACTTCTGCATCACGAGGGCGGCGAGACGCTCGCGGTCCTCCGGGGACAGCAGCACATCGATGCGGCTCTCGTTCATGTCGTGGGCGGCATAGGCCTCGGCGAGACGCACCAGCATGTCGGCGACGACATCTGGAGTGAGCGCCGCTGCCACGGTATCGCGCAGGGTCTCGCGGAGGAGCGCCTCGATGCGCTTCTGCAGCGCGAGCAGGAAGTCCCGGCCGGCCTGCTCGAGGGCCTTCTCGGCGCGCTCCCGGCTCGCCTGGGCGTCCGCCTCGGCTCCTTGACGAAGCCCGTCGGCCTCGGCCTCAGCCTCGGCTACGATGCGGCCGGCGCGTTCATTCGCCGCGCCGATGATGCTTGCGGCCTCGGCTTCGGCGCGCTCGACACCTTCGGAACGGATGCGGTCCAGAAGACTTTGCAGCTGTTCGTCCATGGGCATCCTCTTGCTCGAATCGCACCGGCGGACGCGAGCCTCCCGGCGGCGGCGCCCGCGACCATCCCCAGCGCAAGCCTACGCCACGGCCGCCGACCGCGGCAATCCGACCCGCCGCGAGGAGGTCGTCTTGAGCGGCGCCGCTCGCGGTGCTAGCGTGGCCTGGGCACATCTGGAGTGCCGCGCGCCGCGGCGTCTACGCGGCACCAGGTAACGGGGAGCGTACAGGCGTGGCACGCAGGAGGCAGCAGGACGCGCTCAGTCGCGTCGTCGGGATCGGTGGTCTCTTCGGCACGACCTTCGGGTACGTCGGCACGTCCATCTACTTCGTCCTCGGCGGGATCGCCCTCTACTCGCTGGGCGTCACGCCGCTCCTGATCCTCATCGTCGGCCTGGTGTTCATCGTCACCGCGTGGTCCTACGCGGAAGCATCGGCGTCCATGCCCGAGGCGAGCGGCGTCGCCAGCTTCGCGCGCCGCGCCTTCGATCCCATGACCGGCTTCATCGCGGCCTGGGCTCTGCTCCTCGACTCCATCATCCTGGTCGCCATCGCCTGCTCCTTCGTCCCGTACTACCTGGGAGTCCTCTGGCCGCAGCTGCAGGACTGGCCCTACGCCTTTGTCATCGGTATCGGCGCCGTCGCCCTGCTGGTCGCCCTCAACGTGCTCGGCCTGCAGGAGTCGGTGCGCCTCAGCTCGCTCATGGCGGTCCTCGGGCTGGCGACCCTCGTGCTGCTGATCGTCGTGGGCTTCTTCGTGCTGCTGAAGCCGGGAGTGGCGTGGGGGCAGATCGACCTGGGGATCGCGCCGACGTGGGGGCGTCTGCTCTACGCCGTGCCGCTCGCCGCGGCGGCGTTCACCGGCCTCGACGCCGTCTCGAGCCGCGCCGAGAGCGCCCTGCACCCGGCGCGCGACATGCCGAAGGCCATCAACGTGGTACTGCCGCTCATCGTGGCCCTGAGCGTCGGGCTGGGGGTCGTCGCCCTCTCGGCGCTGCCGGTCGGCTTCAACGTCGTGCCGGTCGATGCGCAGACCGGGCTCACGCAGCCCGTCCCCGTGGTCCCCGGCCACGAGCAGGACGTCTTCGTGCTGGCGGCCGATCCCGCCGTCACGGTGGTCGTGCCCGTCGAGCAGCGGGGATCGGGCCATGTCATCCCCGCCCAGAAACCCACCGGCGAGGTCTTCAGCGAGGGTGGGCAGCCCGCGACGCGCCTTTACGGCACGCTGCTGGGCGGCGCCTACCTCCAGGATCCCGTGATGGGCCTGGTCGCCAGCCTGCCCGACGACCTCGAGTGGCTCAAGGCCATCCTGCGGCCCTGGGTGGCCTTCGTCATCGCGATCGCGCTGCTCCTGGCGGCCAACGCGGTCGTCGGCGGCTCGGCGCGCATCGTCTACTCGCTGGCCCGGCACCGCCAGGTGCCGGCGGTGCTCGGTCGCGTGCGCGCCGCGCCCATGACCCCCTACGTCGGCATCGTGCTGTTCGGCGTGACGGCCGCGGTCCTGCTCGTCCCCAGAGACCCGTTGCTGCTGCTCGGGCTGTTCGGCTTTGGAGCCATGCTGGCGTTCACCATGACGCACCTCTCGGTGATCGCCCTGCGCTACCGCGAGCGCGCGCTTTCGCGGCCGTTCGTTGTGCCTTTCAACATCAGGTTCCGCGGCGCGCTGCTGCCTCTGCCCGCCGTGCTCGGCGCCGCGGCGACGGCTCTCATCTGGGTGCTCATGGTGGCCACGCACCCCGCCGGCCGCCTCGTGGGCTTCGCCTGGATGGCCGGCGGTCTGCTGCTCTATGTGCTTTGCCGGCGCAGCGCCGGGCGCCCGCTCCTGCGCCAGCTTCAGGAGACCGGGTTGCCTTCGACCGCTCTGTCGGACGTCGACTACGAGAGGATCCTCGTGCCGGTCGATGGGACGCGGCTCAGCGACGAGATGATGGTCCTCGGGTGTCAGCTCGCCGCCGAGAAGAACGCGAGCATCGATGTCGTGCACGTGGTCAAGGTCCCGATGCAGCTGCCCCTCGACGCGCCGCTGACCGAGGAGCGGCGGCGCGGTCAACAAGTGCTCGACGCGGCCATGGCGGTCGCCCGCGAGTTCAGTGTGGATGCCTGGCCTCACCTGGTCGCGGCGCGCCAGTCTGGCCGGGCGATCATCGACACGGCGGAAGAATGGCACGCCGATGTGATCATCGTCGGCGCCGTGAAGAAGCGCCGCGTCGATGACCGCCTGTTCGGCGATTCGGTCACCTATGTACTGCGCCATGCTCCCGGTGAGGTCCTGGTCAACCTCGTCCCCGCCGACTACCCGATGCAGGGTTCGGCGGCGGAGATCGAGGCGAAGCGCATCGCGACGGCCTCAGAGGCCGCACCCCGAGCAGACGTCGAGAGGAAGTGAAGCGGCACATGTATGTGATCATCGTCGGTTGCGGGCGAGTCGGCTCCGGCATGGCCAAGCAGTTGGTGGGTGAGGGCCACGACGTCGTCGTCGTCGATGAAGACCCTGGCGCGTTCCGGCTCCTGGGGGGCGACTTCCCCGGCCAGTGCATCGTGGGCGCCGCCCTCGATTGGGACGTCCTCCGCGAGGCGGGCATCGAGGGCGCCGACGCGTTCGCGGCGGCCACCGACGGGGACAACACCAACATCGTCTGCGCACTCATCGCATGGCGGCGGTTCGAGGTGCCCTGCGCCATCGCCCGTGTGTACGATCCGCTGCGCGCCCGGGTCTTCGGCAGATCGGGTGTGCACACCGTCTGCCCAACGGAGCAGGCGCGGGTCATGATGATGGACGCAGTGCACGCGTGTCCGATTTCAGCGACAGGGGAGTGAGCCATGTTCGTGGTCATCGTCGGCGCGGGCAAGGTAGGGCTCAACGTCGCCCGCAGCCTCACTCATATGGGGCACGAGTTCATCGTCATCGAGCAGCGGCGCGCACGCTACGACCTCCTGCGACCGGAGCTCGAGGAGCGACTGCTGTTCGGGGACGGCACCGAGATGTGGGTCCTCGAGGAGGCCGGCATCGTGCGCAGCGACCTCGTCGTGGCGGTCACCGGCGACGACGAGGACAACGTCGTCATCGCGCAGCTCGCCAAGCTGGAGTACAACGTGCCGAAGGTCGTGGCGCGCGTCAACAACCCGCGCAACCAGCCGACGTTCGATCTGCTGGACGTCGATGCCACGGTCTGCGCGGCCACGATGATGATCTCGATGATCCAGCACGAGCTGCCCTCCCACCAGTTCGTGCCACTGCTGTCGCTCAAGCGTGAGAACGTGGAGCTCGTCGAGATCGAGGTCAGCGACGACTCGCCGTCCGCCCACCTGGCGATCGCGGACATGCGGCTGCCCGACGGCGTGCTCGTGACCGCCATCCTGCGCGAGGGCGAGGCGCTGCTGGCGCGCGGCAGCGAGGTGCTGCTGCCCGGCGACCAGGTGCTGTGTCTGCTGGCGCCGGGCAGGGAGAAGGAGCTCATCCACAGCTTCCTGCCCAGCCGCAGGCCCGAGGACGTCCAGGCGCAGGCCAGCATCGACACCATCAGCGAGTGACGGGCGACTCGCGAAGACTGGGGGGCGGTCGGCTGTGAAGATCATCGTCGTGGGCGCCGGGACCCTCGGCTTCTACGTCGCCAAGAGGTTCTCCGAGGAGCGTCACGACGTCGTCATGGTGGGCGACGACGAGGAGGCTCTGCGCCGGGCGCAGGACGCTATCGACGTGGGCGCCGTGGTGGGCAAGGGCAGCACGCCCTCGAGCCTCCTCGATGCCGGTCTGCGGTCCGCCGACATCCTCGTGGCCGTCACAGGCAGCGACGAGACCAACATCGTCGCCTGCCTCATCGCCGAGACCGTCGCCGCGCGGATCGTGCGCGTCGCCCGGATCCACGACCCGGCCTATCTGGGCGCCAAGGGCATCATCGACAAGAGCTCGCTGAGCGTCGACCTCGTGATCAGCCCCGAAGAGGAGGTCGCTCACGCCGTGGCCGCGCTGGCCGGCACGCCGGGCGCCACCGATGTCCTGGAGTTCGCCGGCGGCCGCGTCAGAGCCGTGGGGGTGGACATCGACGCCGATTCGCCGATGATCGGCAAGCCGCTCAAGGACCTGACGCGGCGGGCCGGCGAGAAGCTCATGGTCGCCGGCGTGTACCGCGGGGAGATGGTGAGCGCTCCCTCCGACGACATCCGGCTGAGGGCCGGCGACACGCTGTTCCTGGTCGCCGACCAGCCCTCGGTGCGGAGGGCGCTGACGCGCCTCGGCAAGCGCTGGGCGCGCACCCGCAACGTCATCGTCGCCGGGGGCGGCTGGGAGGGCGTGGCCATCGCGCACCGCCTGTCCGCGGCCGGCATCCACACCAAGATCATCGAGCGGGACCCGACGGTCTGCGAGGGGATCTCGACAATGCTCGACGACACGCTCGTCCTGAACGGCGACGGCATGGACGAGCGCCTGCTCATCGACGAAGGCGTGCAGCGCGCCGACATGTTCGTCGCGGCGCTGGGCAACGAGACAGACAACATCTTCTCAGCCCTTCTGGCGAAGCGCCTGGGGACGCGCCGCGTGATCGCGCTCATCGACACCCCCGAGTACATGCCGTTCGCCTCCACGATCGGCGTCGACATCGTCCTGAGCCCGCTGCTCTCGGCGCTGAACCCCATCCTCCAACTCTCCCGCCAAGGTCAGGTCCTCTCGGTGCGTACACTCCGCCAGAGCCTGGTGGAGGGCATCGAGTTCGTCGCCGTCAAGGGCGCCGGCATCGTCGGTCTGCCGCTGGCGCTCCTGCACATGCCGCACGGGTCGCTGGTCGGCGCGATCGTGCGCAACGACGAGGTGATCATCCCCGACAGCGCCACCGTCGTCGAAGAAGGGGACCGCGTGGTGCTCTTCGCGCGCCCCGCCCTGATACCCCGGCTGCAGCGTCTGCTGGCCCCGGGTTGAGAGCCCGGACCCGGCGATGGCGCAGCCGTTCCTGACCCCCGACCTCGCAGGCGTCCGTCGCACCGACCTGGAGGGCCTGCGACGCGTGGCGTACCTCCTCAGCACGCTCCTGCTGGGCGCCACGGCGAGCATGGTGGTCCCGCTGGCGGTCGCGGCCGGCTACAGGGAACCCCACACGGTCGGCGCGTTCGCGACGACGATGTTCATCGGCGCCGCGGTAGGAACGGTCGGCTGGTTCCTCTTTCGCACCGAGCTCACAGGTCTCACGCGCCGCGAGGGCTTTGCCGTGGTGGCGCTCGGCTGGCTTCTGGTCTGCCTGATCGGCTCGCTGCCGTTCGTCCTGGACGGCATCCTGAGCCCCGTCAACGCCTGGTTCGAGACGGTCAGCGGGTTCTCCGGCACCGGCTCGAGCGTGATCTACGACGTCGAGGCGCTGCCTAAGGGCATCCTCTTCTGGCGCAGCTTCACCCACTGGCTCGGGGCCATGGGGTTCCTCGTGCTCTACGTCGCGGTGTTTCCGCTGATGGGCGTCGGCGCCATGAAGCTCTACCAGGCTGAGGCGCCTGGGCTCGAGGTGGACCGTCTGCGGCCGCGCATCAGCAGCACGGCGCGCATCCTGTTCATGATCTACCTCGGCCTCTCGGTGTCGCTCACCCTGCTCCTTCTGCTCGGCGGGATGACCTGGTTCGACGCCGTCTGCCAGATGTTCGCCGCCATCGGCACCGGGGGCTACTCGACCAGGAACACGAGCATCGCCTGGTGGCACAGCGCCTACATCGAGTGGGTGATCGTGCTCTTCCTTTGGCTGGCCTCCACGAACTTTTCGCTGTACTGGATGGTCATCATCGGCAAGCCGGGCCGCTGGTTGAAGGACGCGGAGTGGCGTTTCTATACGATCGTTCTGGTCGGCTCGAGCCTCTTCATCGCCGCGCTCGTGTGGGCGACCTCCACCGTGTCGGCCAACACGGCCATCCGCGACGCGTTTTTCGCGGTCGTATCGCTTGCCTCGACTACGGGGTTCGTCACCGCCGACTACGAGAAGTGGCAGCCGCTGGCGCAGTTCATCCTCTTCATGTTGCTGTTCATGGGCGGCTGCGCCGGCTCGACGGCCGGAGCGATGAAGGCGATCCGCGTGCTGCTCTTCGGGAAGCAGGCCGTACACGAGTTCTTCCGCACGGTGCACCCGAGCGCCGTGACGGCGCCGCGCCTCAACGGCCAGCCCGTGACGGGCGGCATGATGCGCTCCGTCTCGGCGTTCATGGGCCTGTACCTGATGGTGTACGTGGCCTCCACGGGCCTCGTGTCGCTGACTGGAATGAACTTCCCCACCGCTCTGTCGGCGGTCGCCACGGCGATGGGGGGCGTCGGCCCGGGGCTGGGCGACGTCGGGCCCTACGACAACTTCCTCTGGGTGCACCCGGTCGCCAAACTGGTGCTCACGTTCGACATGCTCGCCGGGCGGCTCGAGCTCGTCACGCTCATGATCATCTTCACGCCGGCGTACTGGCGGCGGTAGGGGGCGCAGCCCGCCGACGCTCGCACGGCGGCCGGCTCTCGCACTATCATGGGGCGTGGCCGGCCGCCTCGATCAGCGGCGCCCGGCCGCGACCTCAGCGAGCCGAAGAAGGAGCGCGTGTGGACTTCTACCAAGGCAGGATCCTGCGAGTCGATCTGAGCGCCATGACCGCCACGGTCGAGCCCCTGCGCATGGATTGGGCCGAGCTCTACGTGGGCGGCAAGGGGCTGCTCTTCCGCTACCTGCTCGACGAGGTGGCCCCGGGCCTCGACCCCTGGTCGCCGGACAACCCGCTGATGTTCTTCACGGGTCCCTTTGCCGGCACTGGGGTCTCGACCTGTTCGCGCCTCGTGGTCGGCTGCAAGAGCCCGCAGACCGGTACCATCCTCGACTCCTACGTCGGCGGGTCGTTCGCGCCCGAGCTCAAGTTCGCCGGCTACGACGCGCTCATCGTGACGGGGCGCGCCGCCGCGCCCACTCTCGTCTGGGTCAAGGACGACGTCGTCGAGCTGCGCTCCGCCGCGCCCTACATGGGCATGAAGATCGGCGAGCTCGAGAGCGCCCTGCGCCGCGACCTCGACCCCCATGTGCAGGCCATGTCCAACGGCCCCGCCGGCGAGAACCTGCTGCCCTGGGCGTGCCTTTCCACCGATCAGGCGCACAAGGCCGGGCGCGGCGGCGCCGGCGCCCTCATGGGCGCCAAGAACGTCAAGGCCGTGGCGGTGCGCGGCACGGGCGCGGTGACCGTCGGCGACGCTGAGGCCTTCCTCGCCGACCTCTACCGCATCCACGAAGAGTACGTGTTCACGCCGGCCAACATGTGGGCGCACGAAGAGGGCACCCTGGCCCTCGTCGACATGGTCGACGTCGCCGGAGCGATGCCCACGCGCAACTGGTCGCAGGGCCAGTTCGACGGCATCGACCAGATCAACTCCGCGGCTTTCCAGAAGGTGCGCCTCAAGAAGCGTGCCTGCACGCAGTGCGCCATCGGCTGTCGCAACTTCCACGTCATCGGCGACGCCCGCGGCGAGGGCCCCGAGTTCGAGACCGTGGCCCTCTGCGGCGCCAACTGCGGGGTCGGGAACACGGAGGCTCTGTTCCGCTTCAACCTGGCCTGCGACGACCTCGGCATGGACACCATCTCCACTGGAGCGGTCGTCGGTCTGGCCACCGACATGACGGAGAAAGGCATCGCCGACTTTGGCCTGCGCTTCGGCGACTACGAGGCCTACGTCGCGGCGCCGGAGCTGATCGCGCGGCGCGAGGGCATCGGCGCCGAGCTGGCGGAGGGCGCCCGCGCCCTGGCGGCCAGGTACGGCGTGCCCGAGCTGGCGATGGAGGTCAAGAACCTCGAGCTACCCGGGTACGACCCTCGCGGGACCTTCGGGATGAGCATCGCCTACGCGACCGCCGACCGCGGCGGCTGCCATCAGCGCTCCTACGTGCAGGCCGACGAGATCCTCGGCGGCGAGCTGCCGCCGGACTCGCTGGCCGGCAAGGCGGCGGTCAACATCCACTGGCAGAACTTCACGAGCGTGAAGTACTCCGGCATCTGGTGTGAGTTCTGGGCGCTGGAGCTCGAGGAGATGCGGCAGCTGCTGCGCCACGTCTACAAGCGCGACCTCAGCGACGAGGAGCTGATGCGCGTCGGCGAACGCGCCTGGAACCTGGCGCGACTGTTCAACGTGCGCGAGGAAGTGGAAGCCGACGACCTGCCGCGCCTGCTCTACGCGGAGGAGGGCGCGCACCGCGCTGGTCCCTCGGCGGGCAGGTCGATCGGCGAAGCCCCCTTCCGCGCCGCCCTCAAGGAGTACTACGGGCTGCGCGGCTGGGACGAGAACGGCGTGCCGACCGCGGCGAAGCTCGACGAGCTCGGCATCGACTGGCCCCCAGAGTCCTGACGTGGCGGCTGTGGTCGTGAGGGTGTCCGCGGCGCTGCTGTATCCCGCCGGCCAGGCGGACGTCGAGTGCCACGGCGCGACGGTCGCCGAGGTCATCGCCGACTGCTGCGCCGGCCGCCCCGGCCTCGCGGGGCGAGTGCTCGGCGACGACGGCACGCAGCTCGTCGGCATCTTCCTCAACGGACGCAGCATCAGGCAGCTCGACGGCCTGGGCACGCCGGTCGCGGACGGCGACGAGATCCGCCTGACGCCGCCGATCGCCGGCGGGTAGTCACAAGGGCGCGGGTCGCTCCCGCAAGGGACCAGGGGCACGCCGCTACCCGGCCGCCCGGGTCCGCGCTAGGATGCGGGCATGAGCGCACGTCTCAGCGCCGTCTTCTCGCGGCATGGCTACCTTCTCGCCGTCGTGGCGATCGCTCTGTCGACCGTGCTCTTTCTCGCGGGACGGGGCTTGTTCGCCAAGGGCCAGTGGGCGCTGCTCTACCTGCTCATCATCCTTCTGGTCGCCGGCGCCGCGGGCACGCGCCCGGCCATCCTCGCTTCGGTGCTCGCCTTCTTCACCTGGAACTTCTTCTTTCTGCCGCCGTATCACACGCTGCAGGTGCACGACTCGCAAGACTGGCTCGCGCTCGTCGCGTTTCTCGTCGTCGGCCTGCTCGTCGGCCTCCAGACGGGGCGCCTGCGAGAACGCGAGAAGCGCGCGGTCGCCCGGGAACAGGAGACGGCCGCGCTCAACCGGGTCAGCGCGGCCGTGGCCTCCCAGACGTCCACCGAGCAGATGACCGAGACTTGCCGCAGCGAGATCGTCCGGGTGCTGGGCGCCGGCTCCGCGTCTGTCTTCGTGCTGGAGGGCGACGACCTGCGATCGTGTGGCGAGACATCGGACCGCGCGGCGCCCGACCCCGCCATGGCCGCGCGCGCCCGCCGGGCACTGGACGACGAGCTGGCGCGGACCGCCGAAGGGCGCCTCGGTGACGCATCGGGGACTGAGGTCGGCGCCGACGACGGAGGGCTCTACGAGGTGATCCACAGCCCGTCGGGCGTCGCCGGAGTGCTCGCCGTCCAGGCCAGGACGAACGGCGTTCCGTACTCGGCCGAAGGCGCCCGCCTGGTCGCCTCTCTCGCCAACCTCGTCGGCGCCTTCCTCGAGCGGGAGCGCCTCCAGGCGGCGGCCACGACAGCCGCCGCCGAGCGCGAGGCCGATCGGCTCAAGTCGAGCCTGCTCTCCTCGGTGTCTCACGAGCTCAAGACCCCGCTGGCGGCGCTCACCGCGACTGTGAGCAATCTGCTCGAGAGCGACGTCGACTGGGACGAGCAGAGCGTGCGCGACGAGCTTCGCGCCATCGTCGGCGACGTCGCCCGTCTGAACAACAGCATCGGCGCGCTCCTGGATCTGTCGCGCCTCGAGGCCCACGCCTGGGCGCCGAGGCGCGAGCTGTACGAGCTCAGCGACATCTTCGCCGTCGGTATCGAGGCGCTCCCCGCCCACCTGCGGCAGCGTGTCGCCGTCGACCTCCCCGATCCCACGCCCGTGGTCGATGTCGACTTCTCGCAGTGGGCGCGAGTCGTTCAGAACCTCCTCGAGAACGCGGTCCTCTACGCCGGCGAGGACTCCCCCGTGACGATCGGTGCGCGCGCCTGGAACGATGGCGTGCGCATCTGGGTCGAGGACCGCGGCCCTGGGGTCGCGCCCGAAGAGCGTGAGGCGGTGTTCGAGAAATTCTACCGGGGCCACGGCGCCTCCGGCCACGCGCCGTCCGGCACCGGGCTCGGCCTCGCGATCACGCGAGAGATCGTGCGCAGCCACGGCGGCGCCATCCGCGTCGAAGACGCGGCGCCGCACGGCGCCCGCTTCGTCATCGCGCTGCCGTCGGATCCCGTCCCGGCCGCGAGCGCTGACGCCGAGGAGATCGCATGACCGTGCCAGAAAGACCCACGCGCATCCTCGTCATCGACGACGAGGAGCAGATCCGGCGGGCGCTGAGGTCGATCCTCTCGACCCGCGGCTACGCGCTCGAGATGGCGGCGACCGCCGAGGAGGCGCTGCTGAAGGCGATCGACACGCCGCCCGATCTTGTCATCCTCGACCTCGCCCTGCCCGACCGCGGCGGCATCGAGGTCTGCCGCGAATTGCGGACCTGGATGACGGCGCCGATCCTCATCCTGTCGGTCAGAGCCAATGAGTCCGACAAGATCCAGGCCCTCGACGAGGGCGCCGACGACTACCTCACCAAGCCGTTCTCGGCGGGCGAGCTGCTGGCCCGCATCCGGGCGCTCCTGCGCCGCGCGGCGGCGCTCACCTCGCCGCCGCCGGTCGTGACGGCGGGCGAGCTGGTGATCGACATCGCCCGCCGGCGCGTCACGCGCGCCGGCGCAGAGGTGTCGCTCACGCCCACCGAGTTCGACATCCTCGCCTTCCTCGCGCGCAACGCCGGGCTGGTCGTGACGCAGCGCATGATCCTGGAGCGCGTGTGGGGGCCCGAGTGGGCGGAGGACGCGCAGACGCTGCGCGTGCACGTGAGCAACCTGCGCAAGAAGATCGAGCTGCGGCCCGGCGGGCCCCGCTGCATCATCACCGAACCGGGTGTCGGCTTCCGCCTGGCGGCCGACGAGCCGGCGGATCGCTGAGCCGGCTTCACTTCCGGCGGCAGTCCCCTTTACACATTCTTTAGCCGGACACGGGGGTGATTCACGTCGCCTTTAGAGACGGCGGTCTATCCTCTCGTCAGGAAGGCTGCGACTGGTTTTCGTGCGCGTCTGGTTGGAGGCGGATGATGGTGTTCGTGCTGGAGATCCTGATCCTGGTCGTGGCCAGCGCCGCGATCGTCGCGGCGGTAGGCGGTCTGGTGTACATGGTGGTCCTCACGGGCCTCGAGGAGCGCGATCGCCATCGCCACACCTTGGCCAACGCGCAAGCCCGCCGCGCACGCACGCAGTCGCAGTTCCCCTCGTCCGAGGCGATCCGCCCCCTGCCGAGTCTGGCGAGTCACGCCAAGGCCTGAGCCCGCCCGCGGCCGCGCCACCCCGGCGCCGACCGACCGAGGCCGACCACCTGAGCGGCACGCCCGATCCGCGAGCTGGCGGCGGCCTCTTCGTCACCGAGGGGAAAAAAGCCCTTCCGCGCTCATCTTCACCCGCCACGGGCGGTGCCGCCGCCAGGGAAACTGATGGGAAAATACCCACATGGCGCTGTCCGGCCGCTCCCGCGCGGGGTAGTGCGAAAGGGGAAGACAAGGATGGCATCTTCCTCAACGGACGCAGCATCAAGCAGCTCGACGGCCTGCGCACGCCGGTCGCGGAGGGCGACGCGATCCGCCTGACCCCGCCGATCGCCGGCGGGGAGGCGAAGGGGCGCCTGACGGCCCGTCCGGCACGGTCTGACGAGCTACGACGCGACCGTCCCGGTTTCCCACAGCGAGTCAGGTCAGCGGAGGGCCGAGCTGGCCCCAGGGCCATGCGGCGCCCTGTGGATCCAGTGCCCCGGCCCACCCGCAAGGACAAGTCCGCGCCGGCCCCCCAAGGCTTGCTCATCGTCTGCCAGGAAGTCGTCTTGCGTGCCAAAACCCGAGCGGAGCCTCCGTGCGGCTACGACCCGCGAGGGTCAAGAGGCGAGCCGCGACGTCATCCCGGCGCCGCGGTTCACTGCGACCACGACCCGGGCACGGCGAACGACGCTTCAAGAAGTAGCCTGCCGGCGACCGCCGCTTCCGCGACCCCTTTTCGGTTCCGTCGCTGGCGCCGCTTCGGTCGGCCCCGGCGGCGCCGGCTCGAAACCGTGAGCCGTTTCGCCGATGAGTGCTATTTGGCCCTGCGGGACATCCCCAGCGGGAGGTATATACTTAACGCCCCCCCCCCCCCCGTTTTGGGGGCTGAGACTGTGGAAGCTTTCTGTCGGCGACAGCGCCGAGGGAGATGGGACGACGTGAGGGGAGAGAAGTGCGGACCACCGAGCATGCCCTGACCGAGCCCACCCAAGGGCAGTATCTCGCTGAGGGTAGAGGTCGCAAGGACGAGGCCCTGAGCAGCTGCGCGCCGGAGCCTCACGCGCCCGTCCTGTCGCATGGCTGACACATCCACAGATCCGGGCGGCGCCGGCGCACCGCAGGCGGCCCATGCGGCGCTCACCATTCTGGCCGTGGACGACGACGCCGACGTGCTACGCGCCACGCAGCGGATCCTTGTGGAAGCAGGCTTCCAGGTCCTCACCGGAGCCACCGCCGCCGAGGCGCTCGAGCTTACGCAGCGCCACCGGCCTGCCCTCGTCCTGCTCGACGTGATGCTGCCCGACGGCAATGGCGTGGACGCGGCGCGGCAGATCAAGGGCGACCCGGCGCTGTCCGACGTCTTCGTGATCCTCTGTTCGGGCGTGAAGACGTCCGCCGACGACCAGGCGAGAGGTCTCGCCCAGGGCCTCGCGGACGGCTATGTCACGCGGCCGTTCAGCAAGCCCGAGTTGCTCGCGCAGATCGACGCGCTGCTGCGCATCCGCGAGACGCAGCGCGCGCTGCGGGAGAGCGAAGAGCGCTTCCGCGCTCTAATCGAGTGGACGCCCGAAGCGATCGTCGTGCATCGCGGCGGGAAGCTGATCTACGTCAATCCCGCCGCCATCACCATGTTCGGCGCCACGTCGGCGGAGGACCTGGTGGGCAAGCCAATCCTCGACCTGATCCACCCGGACTGTCACCAGATCGTGCTCGACCGCGTGGAGAAGGCTCTCGACACCAACGTCGGCGCGCCGCCGATCGAGTTGCGCTATTGCAAGCTCGACGGCACGATCATCGAGGCGGAGGTCCAGGGCACACCGCTCGTCTACGACGGAGAGCCGGCGATTCATGTCGCCCTGCGCGACATCACGGCGCGCAAGCGAGCGCAGGAGGCGTTGCGCGAGAGCGAGGAGCGCTTCCGCACGATGTTCGTTGGCTCGCGGGACGCGATGATGACCCTTGCCGCGCCTTCGTGGCGGTTCACCGCGGGCAATCCCGCGGCCCTGGAGATGTTCGGAGCCAAGGATGCGGCGGAGCTCACCGCGCTGGGGCCGTGGGACGTATCCCCGGAGCGGCAACCCGACGGCAGCCTCTCGGCCGGCCGGTCCTCGGAGGCGATAGAGGCGGCCCTTCGCGAGGGTTCCCATTTCTTCGAGTGGACGTTCAGGCGGGTGGGCGGCGCGGAATTCCCCTGCACCGTACTGCTTACCAGGATCGAGATAGCCGGCCAGACATTTGTCCAGTCCACCGTACGTGACGTCACCGCCCAGAAGCAGGCCGAGGAGGCGCTGCGCGAACGGGAGGTCATCTTCAGGAGCATCGTCGAGCAGGCCGTCGATTCCGTCGGCCTGGTAGATGTCGCCTCGGGCCGCTTCATCGAGTTCAACGACGCGGCCTGCCGCAACCTCGGCTACAGCCGAGATGAGCTCGCAGCGTTGGGTCTTGCGGACATCGACCTGCAGTGGCCGGGGGAGGGCATGGTGCAGAGGCTGGCCGACCTGCATGCGAAGGGCGCGGACGCCTTTGAGACGCAACATCGGCGCAAAGACGGCGAGATCCGCGACGTGCGCGTCAGTGCGGCCGTGATCGAGGTCGCCGGGCGCCCCTGCCTTGCGGCCATCTGGTCGGACATCACCGAAAGCAAGCTCGCGCACGAAGAGCTGGCGCGCCACCGGCAGCGCCTCGAGGAGCTTGTGGCGGCGCGCACGGATGAGCTCCGCGCGGCCAACCGCGTCCTCGCGGCAGGGGCCGCCGACCTGGCGCGCTCGCGGCAGAACTTCGACACCTTCTTCAACACGATCGACGACCTGCTCTTCGTGCTCGACGGCGATGGCAACATGATCCACGTCAACGAGACGGTCTGCCGCCGCCTGGGATACACCGAAGACGAGCTCCTCGGCCGCCCGGTCCTCGACGTGCATCCGCCCGCGCGCCGCGACGAAGCCGGACGCGTCGTCGCGGCGATGCTCGCCGGGGAGGCCGACTTCTGCCCGGTCCCGGCGGTAGCCAAGGACGGCGCCGAGATCCCCGTCGAGACCCGCGTCGTGCCCGGGGTGTGGGACGGCCGGCCGGCGCTCTTCGCCGTGACCAAGGACGTATCGGCGCTGAGGGTGTCGGAAGACAAGTTCCAGCGGCTGTTCCACAGGAACCCCGCCTTGATGGCGGTGAGCAGCATGCCGGGACGCCGATTCACCGAGGTCAACGACGCCTTCCTGAGCACGCTCGGCTACGCCCGCGAGGAGGTCCTCGGCCATACCACCGATGAACTGGACCTCTTCGTCGAGCCGGAGCAGCAGCGCGCCGTGGCGGACCAGCTGGAGGCGCAGGGCCGCGTCAACGACTGTGAGCTCAAGGTCAGATGCAAGGACGGCGCTATCCTCGACGGCCTCTTCTCCGGGGAGATCATCGAGAGCCAGGGGAAGCAGTACTTCCTCACGGTCATGATCGACCAGACCGAGCGCAGGCAGGCGGAGGAGGCGCTGCGCCGGCGCGAGGAGCAACTGGCGAGTGCCGTCGAAGGCTCCGGCATCGGACTCTGGGACTGGTACCCCCAGACGGGAGAGGAGACGTTCAGCGAGCGCTGGGCCGAGATCGCCGGCGCCACGCTCGCCGAGCTCGCGCCGACCTCGATCGAGACGTGGAGAGACCTGTGCCACCCAGACGACCTGCGGCGCGCCGACGAGCTTCTCGAAGAGCACTTCGCCGGGCACTCCGGCATCTACGAGTGCGAGACGCGCATGCGCCACAAGGACGGCCACTGGGTCTGGGCGCTCGACCGTGGCAAGGTCTCGCAGTGGGGCAGTGACGGGCGCCCGCTGCGGATGACCGGCACCGAGCTGGATATCACAGACCGCAAGCAGGCCGGAGATGACCTCCTCGAGAGCCTCGCCACCCAGCAGAGCATCACCGAGGGGGTGATCGTGGCTTTGGCGCGCAGCGTCGAGGTGCGCGATCCCTACACCGCCGGCCACCAGCGCCGCGTCAGCGAGCTGGCCACGGCCATGACGCTGCACATGGGGCTCGGTGGCGAGCGCGCCGAGGGCGTGCGCGTAGGCGGCATGCTCCACGACGTCGGCAAGATCACCATCCCCGCCGAGATCCTCTCCAAGCCGGGACTCCTTTCGCTCATGGAGTTCGGACTGATCAAGGGACACGCCCAGTCCGGCTTCGAGATCCTCGCGGCGATCCGCTTTCCCTGGCCCGTCGCCGAGATGGCCCTGCAGCACCACGAGCGCCCGGACGGCTCCGGCTATCCGCGCGGGCTCGAGGGCGAGCAGATCCTCCTCGAGGCGCGCATCCTCGCGGTCGCCGACGTCGTCGAGGCGATGGCCTCGCACCGGCCGTACCGGCCGGCGCTCGGCCTTGACGCCGCCCTTGCCGAGGTGCGCTCCGGCGCCGGCGTGCGCTACGACGCCGACGCGGTAGCCGCCTGCGAGAATGTGTTCGCGCAGGGGTTCGTCTTCAGCGAGGCGTGAGCCGGAGCGCATTGGCGCCGGCGACGGAGACAGGCCGGCGCGGCCGGGCGACGCGCCCTCAAGGAGCCTCGCGATCGTCGTCTGCGAGAGGTGCCCGGCACTTGAAGCGCTTCTCGTCTCGCGGTATGCTGTGCGGACTAGTCTGCCACTGGTCTAAATTGAGGTGACAATGACTTCCGTCGGCGCCTACGAAGCCAAGACCCACTTGCCCGAGCTGCTCAGGCGCGTCGAGAACGGCGAGCGCATCACCATTACAAGGCACGGGCATCCTGTGGCCGAGCTCGTGCCTCCGACGACGCCGCCCAAGCGCGACGTGCGCGAGGTGATCGAAGACATCAAGGAACTTCGCAGAGGCAACATGCTCGGCAAGGACCTCACCATCCGGCAGCTCATCGACGAGGGCCGCAGGTACTGATGTTCGTCCTCGATTGCTCGGCGGCGATGCCTTGGGTGTTCGAGGACGAGAGCTCGACGGAGAGCGAGGCCATCCTGCACCGGCTGCAGGCAGAAGGGGCCTTCGTCCCTGGTGTCTGGCCGCTCGAAGTGTGCAACGCGCTCCTGGTCGCCCTTCGCCGCGGGCGCCTCGCGGAGCAGAAGAGCGAGCGCTTCGTGGCCGCTCTGGAGGGCCTGCCGATCACTGTGGACGAGCAGGCGCAGGGGCACGTGTTCGACCAGATCCTGCCCCTGGCCCGTCAGCATGGCCTCTCGAGCTACGACGCCGCCTATCTGGAACTGGCGCTGCGCAAGAAAGCGCCGCTGGCCACCCTCGACGCCGGGCTCGCGCGCGCTGCGCAAGCCGCCGGCGTCGAGGTCCTCGGCGGCGCCTGACGATCGGGCGCCGGCCGGCTCGTGGCCAAGGCCGCGGGGTCAGTCGCCGCCCAGCCCCCCGAGGATGTCGCCGAACAGGCTGCTCTTCTTCTTTTTCTTGGAGCCGCTGTCGTGCCCGCTGTATCCCTGGTCGTCGCGTGACGAGTCGCGGTGATCGTCATGACTGTCGTCGCGAGACGTCTTCTGCGGCGCCGGCGCCGCCATCTCATTGGAGCGCTCGATGATCTTGTCGAGCTCGCCGCGATCGAGCCACACGCCACGGCAGCTGGGGCAGTAGTCGATCTCCACGCCCTGGCGCTCGGTCATCAGAAGGTCCTTGTCGCTGCACACTGGGCACTTCATGTTCGTCTCCTCGTAGCTGGTTGATGGATGGGCTGCTCACCGGCGAGATCCCTGAACCGTTTCCTCATGTAGATCCGCATGGCGCCGAGCTGCAGCAGCGCATGAAGACCCGCGACCAGGGCCATCGTATAGCCGATGAGGGGGTGGATGTCATCCACGGGCAGAAATCCCTCGACCTCGTCGTCCATGCCCAGGCCGGTGAGCGCCGAGAGGGCGACAAGACCGAGCAGGGCGAGACTCGTGAGGATGGTCATGTCCTTGCGCAGCGTGCGCAGGGTCTTGTTGCTCACTGTGATCCTCCTTGTGCCGTGGGCGGCGCGAGGCCCCCGCCGTTGGCGTCGTGTGCGTGCCACCAGCATGACGACCTCTCCTTAAGGGAGGCATAAGGGCCTATCCCGGTCATTCAGGCACGCCTGCTCCGGGCGGGGCGCTGGGGGAAGCCGCGCCGCGCCGGCGGTGCAGCGTGACGACGAAGGTCGCGCCGCGTCCCGGCTCGCTCTCGGCCCTGAGGCGCCAGCCGTGCACCTCGGCGATGATCCTCGAGATGGCCAGGCCGAGGCCGTGACCGTCCTGCGCGCGCGAGTCGTCGGCCTGGTAGAACCGCTCGAAGATGTGCGGCAGATCCTCGGCGGCGATGCCGGGGCCTGTGTCGCTGACGCGCAACGCGCCGCGCGTCAGCGACACCGACACCTCGCCGCCGGGCGGCGTGAACTTGAGGGCGTTGCCGACGAGGTTCGCGACGAGCTGGGCCGCCAGGCCCTCGTCGGCCTTGACGATCACCCCGGGCTCGATGTCGGTGCGCAGGCGGAGCCCACGCCGCTCCGCGAGGGGGGCGAAGCGCTCCGCCTCGCGGTCCACCAGCTGGGACAGATCGACGGAGTGGCCGTCCAGGGTCGCGGTGTCCAGCTCGGCGAGTCCGAGCAGGTCGGTGACGAGCTGGGCGCCGACCTTCAGCTCGTCCTTGGCGGCGGCGATGTGCTCCTCGTGATCGCCGGTGCGCAGGGCGAGGTCGAGCTCCGAGCCGATCACCGCGAGCGGCGTGCGCAGCTCGTGACTGGCGTCATGGGTGAACTGCGTGAGGCGCTCGAACATGCGCTCCGCCGGGGCGAGGCTGCGGCGCGCGAACCACAGACCGAGAACGGCCGTGAGCGCCGACACGAGCACAGCGGCGATGAAGAACACGGCAATCTCCCCGGGCAGCTCCGCCGGCCCGATGCGATCCTGGCCGGCGAGCTGCAGCGTGACGTCGCGGCCTCCGTTGAGCTTCGTGGTCAGCACGCGGTACGAGCTCCCGTCGGCGCGTACCATGGTGAGCGCGGGCGCATCGAGACCAACGGGAAGGCGCGCGAAGATGTCGCTGGCATACAACACGCGCCCCTTGCCGGTGGCGAGCTTCACGTTGAAGGCCTCCCGGTGCAGCCAGCGCGCCTGCTCGACGCTGATGGGCAGGCGAAGCTCCTTCTTGATCAGGGCGGCCTGGCGCTGCAGACGGTCGTCGAGCTGGCGATTGACGTCCGTGAACTCGATGGCGATGAACACGGCGCCCAGCACGATCATCAGACCGAACACGAGCGCCGTGAACTGCAAGGCCAGCTTGTAGCGAAGTCTGCGGAACATGCGCGAGGTCAGGCGCGGATCAGGTAGCCCTTGCCGGGCACCGTGGTGATGAGGGTCTTGCCGAGCTTGCGACGCAGATACGAGATGTGGACGTCCACCGTCTGCGAGAACAGCAGGTCTTCGGACTCGCCCCACACGTTGTCGAGCAACGTCAGCCTGTCCTGGGCGACGCCTTTGTTGCGCAGAAGGTGCTCGAGCAGATCGTACTCCCGCGGCGCCAGGCTCACGAGCGCGCCGCCCTTGCGGACCTCGTGACTGTTGGCGTCGAGGACGACGTCGCCGGACCGCAGCGTGGCGCTGCGCTCCGGGGTCGCGCGCCGCATGAGCGTGCGCACGCGCGCGAGCAGTTCGTCGAGGTCGAAGGGCTTGGCCAGATAGTCGTCGGCGCCGGTGTCGAGGCCGAGCACGACGTCACGTTTGGAGCTGCGCGCCGTGAGCATCAGGATCGGCGCCGGCGTGGGATCGTCCCCGGCGCGCAGGGCGCGGCAGACCGCAAGGCCGTCGAGCTTCGGCAGGTTGAGGTCGAGGACGATGCAGTCGAAACGTTCCGCAAGGGCGCGGCGCAACCCCTCTTCGCCGTCGTGCGCCACGGCCACGGCATGCCCCTCCAGCTCGAGGAGGCGCTGCAGATTGGCGGCCAGCTTCAGATTGTCTTCTACGACGAGGATGGTCATCAGGAATCACACCCAAGATAGCCCAGGCGGGTTAAGGAAGCGTTAATGAGGGCCGGCGCCGGGGAGGGCGGCGGTCAGTCGCCGGCGCGCTCCACGCCCACGCGCGCCGCGCGCCGGCGTCTCAGCCTGGCAACGATCGCGCCGCCGACGGCCGGCGCCAGAGACAGCGCGATGGTCGCCAGGACGACGATCGTCAGATGATCGCGGACGAAGGGCACGCTGCCGAAGAAGTAGCCGCAGGCGACGAACACGCTCACCCACAACGCGGCGCCGGCGACGTTGAAGACGAAGAACCGCCGCGGGTCCATGCGGGAGACGCCGGCCACAAACGGCGCGAAGGTGCGCACGAATGGCATGAACCGCGCGAGGACGATGGTCTTGCCGCCGTGGCGCTCGTAGAATTCCTCGGTGCGCTTGAGGTGTCGCGGAGGCACGAAGCGCCCGAGCCTGCCGGCCAGCAGACGCTGCCCGACGAAGCGGCCGATGGCGTAGTTGGCCGCGTCGCCGAGGACCGCGGCGGCGAACAGGACGCCGCAGAGCAGGGCCGGGTCGAGAATCCCGGCGCCGGCCAGGGTGCCGCCGGCGAACAGCAGCGAGTCGCCGGGCAGGAACGGCGTGATCACGAGCCCCGTCTCGCAGAACACGACGCCGAACAGCGCCGCGTAGAGCCAGGCGCCGAGGTGCTCCGCCGCGGCGCCCAGGTAGGCGTCCAGGTTGAGCGAGATGTCGACGAGGCGGATGACGGCATCCATGGGTATCAGCTCCAGTCGGTGCGTTGTCGTCTTAAGGCTATCAGGCCCGTGTGCGTTGCACCTCCCGGCGTCCTGCACGCGCTGCCAAGGGCCTATCCCGATAGGTCTGCACGCACGGATGCGCCCGTGTACACATCGCGGACGCGGCCCCTCCCCGATCCCCACGTAGCTCGGCTACGAGGGAACCGTCTCGGAACCGCCCCGCTCGGTCCACGAACGCCCCGCACGCACATCCCTAACGGGATAGGCCCTAACCGCCTCTTAACCGGCGCTGCGTAGACTGCTCGCAAGACCCGCGTCGGAGAGGTTCCAATACCGGGGCATCCCGGCGCCACATCCAGGGAGAAGGAAATGAAGAAGTCGATCACAGCGTTCGCCCTCGGCCTCGCCGTCCTCGCGCTCGCCCTGCCCGCGAGCGTCCTCGCCGGGGGCAAGGCCGCGACAGAGACGGGCAAGCAAGGCAGCGTCTCCGGTATCCGCGCCGGCGTGACGTGCCACGACCCGTGCGACGACCCCTTCCAGCTCAAGGCCTGGGTGCAGGGCGACAACGTCGGAGGGCTGAAGGTCAAGTGGTCGGTCAACAGCAGGACGTTCTCGGCCAAGTGCGACGGCTCCGGTTTCGCCCACTACCACCTGGACATCAACCCTTCGGACTATCCGCAGGGCGTCTTCTTCAAGGTGACGGCGGCGGTCAGCCACGGCGGCGTCAGCAAGTCGGCTTCGACCTGGTTCAAGCCGAACTACAACTGACGACGATCCGCCTCCGCGCCTGAGGCGGTGAGGGCGGCGGGCAACGTCTGGCGCCCGCCGCCCAGCTTGGCTACCCGCCCACGCGAGTCCGCGCTAGGATGCCGCTATGACCGCACGCCTCAGCGCGATCGTCTCGCGGCACGGCTACCTGCTCGCCATCGTGGCGATCGCTCTGTCGACCGTGGTCTTCCTCGCGGGACGGGGCTTGTTCGCCAAGGGTCAGTGGGCGCTGCTCTACCTGCTCATCATCCTTCTGGTCGCCGGCGCCGCCGGGACGCGGCCGGCGATACTCGCCGCCGTGCTCGCCTTCTTCACCTGGAACTTCTTCTTCCTGCCGCCGTATCACACGCTGCAGGTGCACGACTCGCAAGACTGGCTCGCGCTCGTCGCGTTTCTCGTCGTCGGCCTGCTCGTCGGCCTCCAGACGGGGCGCTTGCGAGAACGCGAGAAGCGCGCGGTCGCCCGGGAACAGGAGACGGCCGCGCTCAACCGGGTCAGCGCGGCCGTGGCCTCCCAGACGTCCACCGAGCAGATGACCGAGACTTGC